>Ga0265293_10000058_pt1 | contig 244062 bp, 256 predicted proteins | sample Munlanlewell138R_FD_192505 | JGI IMG/M metagenome (GOLD analysis project Ga0265293, IMG submission 192505) | Leachate microbial communities from a municipal landfill in Southern Ontario, Canada - Leachate well 138R | ecosystem: Engineered > Solid waste > Landfill > Unclassified | place...
AAGGTATCCAAGGTGAAGAAGGACCAGAGGGTCCAGAAGGCGCTGAAGGTATTCAAGGTCCCATTGGTCCTAAAGGCGATCCTGCTGCGGTATTTGCTTATAAAGGTGAAGTAAATAGCATTGTTGACTTACCTGCTGTTGGTGCTCCTGGTGATGCTTACACTGTTGTTGGTAATACACATCTGTATCTCTGGGATGAGACCTTAGAGGCATTCATTGAAGGTCCTGAAGTAGGAGCTATTCAAGGTCCTAAAGGTGATCAAGGTGAACAAGGTCCTCGTGGTCAACAAGGCTTACGTGGTGAGAAGGGTGAGACTGGTGCTTCTATCATCTTCTTAAATGAAAATCCTGGTCCTCTTAATGGTCGTCCTGGTGACATGGCCATTAACAATAACACCAAAGAGTATTTCCGTAAAAATAACGAGACGACTTGGATCTCGTTAGGTTATATGGAAGGTGGTACTGTTCATGAAGTACCTGAAGTCGGTCTTTTCATCCGTAATCAAGGTGGTTGGACTAAAGTCCTGGAAGGTGGTGATTTAACTGGCTTAGCTGACGGTGGTCAATATGTCCTAACCAAAAATGGATTTGCTCGCTTCGATGGTTATGATACTGCTATTGTAGCACTGACTGGAACAACAATTGATCCTACTCTTCCTGCATGTAACTTCACTTATCAAGTAACAGGTAATACGACCTTAACAGTAGCTAACTTCGTTGCTGATCGTTCTAAGGTTATTATTCTGCGTCTGTTAGGTAATGCTGGTACAGTAGTTATTAATAACGTACAATGGGGTGAGAATGGTCCTCCAGAGATTGGAACTGACTTTACTGTCATTGCTTTATTCTGGGATGGCGTTCGTTGGTACGGTAGCTTAGGTCCAGCAGGCGCATTAGACTAATAGTAAAGTAGGGAGGAGATGAAGTAATATCTCCTCTTTTTCTATTTAAAGGTTAACATCAAAAATGACTACGGAAAATATTAACAACGCTCAGTTTATTCGTGAATCGGATATGGTCTGGCCACTATCCCTTCATCAAATTCGAAAGCAAGAGAAAGAACGCTTACTTCCACGCAATCCTTCTCGTGAAGTAATGGAGAGTATTGGATACTTCGTTATTGACCGTACTACAGCACCAGAAGGTGATGTAGTTACACAGATCCAGCCTGTTAAGGATAACGGTGCTTATAAACAGACATGGTCTGTTAGATCGTTTAATGAGCAAGAACTCGCTGATCGGTTAGAATCAGAACGTGCTAATCGCATGTCTCAAGTTAAAGCTTATCGACAACAAGTTGAAGAACGAGGCTTTCCTTATGACTTCGGAGGTGAGTATGGTATTATTCATATTCAAGTTCGAGATGGTGATAGGGTTAACCTAACTGGTCTTCGAATCAATGCGATGAGTGATCCTGAATACACGTCCTTTTTTAGGGTTTATGAAAATATCGTTGTTCCTCAAAACGCTGAGGAGTTAATTGCGTTAACAAGCGCTGCTTTAACTGGATATACTGATCTATTGCAACAAGTATGGTCTATTGAAGACGCTATTCGTGCTGCGACTTCAATTGAAGAATTACCAGAAGTTCCAGAACTGAATTAATTAAGGCATATGGGGGGTCTTAACAGACTCCCTATTTATGCCATAGATAACATCTTTTTTTATTCCTTATTTTCAATCTTATTGAATAGAATTTTATATTAGTAATTTAATTTCAATAAGAAGGATTAAAATAGATGAATATTATCGAATGGTTTTATATTAAAAATAACAACGATAAGTTATTTAGAGTCATTAATTCTTTAGAACCTTTAGCTAAGAAATATGGGTTAACAGAAAATCCCAAGCATCTTCCTAATATTTTAGCTATGTTAAAAGTGTTAAAAGAAGAAAAACATAATAACATCCCCTTAACCTTATTTATTACTCGACTCGTTTATTCAGATGTAAACTGTCTTCCGGAAGACGACTTCTCTTTATCATTAGAAGTAGAAAGAGCGGTTCGTAATAGCACGAGTAGTGAAGCTAAAGATACTGGATCAAGTCAGGTTATTAGGGAGTGGTTAATTGAAAACACTCGTCACACATTAGCCGAACTCTTAACCTTGTTCTTTCTATTTCAACTCTATGAGTTCGAGGATGAAAATAACTTCTTCTCTAATCTCGTCCAAGAATACAAAGATGACTACAAGGATGAGTTAGAAGACTTTTGCTCTACTTCATTAGACGAACATTTCCTTAATGAAATTAACAATCCATTATTTGAGACAAATACAGATCTTGATTGGATTAAAGTTATTGGGATTATTATTACCCAGATTTAATCTCTATTATATGTTAAAAGAAGGGTAATGTTTTTGGAGTAGTGTTAGATAAGGGATGTAGATGGGTTTTCTTTTATTTTCCTTTTCCTATCTATACTCGTATGTGACACAAATTAAGGCTGGTCCTTAATTATATCGTGGAAAAGGGAAGAAGGAGTGGGGACTCCTTCTTCCCTATTAGCTATATTGAATATAAAAAAATATTACTTAACTTTATTAAATGAAAAGTAAGAGTTATTGGTTTCTCTTATTGTTCATCCCTGTTCCGTTGTGGGAGAGAATTAGATTAGTATTGGGTTGCTTTTCTATTTCTATACGGTTGGGTTTTCCTTAAGTTGGTGTGTGGAATCTGGTATGAATAGGGAGTCCTTTTGGATTCCCTATTTATGCCGTTTATTTATGTCTCTTGTTTATACTTTAAAATGTAATCTAGAATTAATCAATTACATATAACTAGTTGGATAGCAATAATTTATCTTCTCAAAAAGGATTCTCATCATGTTTACTTCTATCATTCACTTCCTTAAGAAATCAGAAAAAGCTCAAGAAGTCTTGGCCTATATTTTCTCCCTTGCCATTTGCGCTGGTTTTCTTACATGGATGTTCATTAAGGCTACAAATTGAACGGCATAAAAAGAGAGGGATTATTTCCCTCTCTTTTATTACTTCTTTTTTTGTTTCTAATTTTAAATATTATTAAGAACATATCATCTATTAGTAGTTAGTTATAAACGTTTATAAGGTTTTTAATTCATGCCTTTAGATTTATATAGTTTATTGGTATTAATAGCTTTCGCTACGACTTGCATTACAGTACTTCTTTTTATACGTAAAGGAAGTGTAATTGGTACTTTTATTACTTGCTTAATAGCTATGTCATTATTGACTCAAGTCAGAGAAGATCGAGTTGAAGCAAAAAAGGATAAGGAAAGTAGTGCTGTTATAGAAATTAAACCGGAGAAGTAAAGTAATGATCATCCCTTTTGATGAAGCTGTTATCTTCTTTGGTCCTGAATCCCCTTTCTCTAATTGGTATAAAGGTCCATTTGTTTATAATGGGCTTGGTTATTTAACCAACGAGCATTTCATGATGGCTAAGAAAGCAGCTTTATTTGGAGACTGGGTGATTCATGATAAGATACTTCGAGCTAAGACTGCTTTTAGTGCTAAGAAGCTAGGGCGTGAAGTAATGGGTTTTGATGAAAAGATTTGGAGTAACTGGAGGATGAACATAGTAGGTAAAGGCAAGTTAGAACAAGCTAAACAAAACCCTATTGTGTTACAAGCCTATGTAGAAAATGCAGGTAAAACATTTATCGAAGCCAGTCCTTATGATTTGATATGGGGAATTGGTCTAGGTGAACTCCATCCAGGTTGCTATGATACTGATCAATGGCTAGGTGAAAACTTATTAGGTATCGTAAATAGTAAAGTAGCTGTACAATTAAAAGAAATGACTTCTTAATAAAACTGTAGTAAACAACAAAAGGATTAACTAAACTAATGTCTAATTCAGATAACCTCGACGATATCTTAGCTCAAGAAGATCATGTTAATGATGAACTCATCTCTTTATATGCAGAGAACAAAAGTATTTATGACATTACCTCTGAGTTAATTAAACGATTAGAGAACAAAGAATACTTTAACAGTCTAGATGCTGTGTTAGAGTTAAGCTTGTTACCTACAGTTATTCCTAATGACTTTATTCGTGTTGATCCAGATCAAGAGTTCGTAGAGAAAGGATTACCTAAATTAACTGAGATCAATGATGAGACTAAGCCTAAGCTCTGGCATTTCTTCTTTACTGTTACAGTAGAGTTAATGGCTCAGCAAAAAGGTTCTTCTATCTTAATTGAAGAAGAGATTGAATTTCCTTTTACTTTAGAAGAGTTTATTGTTGTTGCTGATCAATGGATTCATTCTCGCGTAGCTAAGATTCTCATTCTCAATACCGATGAAGGTTCTAGCTCCTCAGTCGTTGATAAAATCTCTACAGATACACTAGCAGATATTGAGAAGAAGTTTGAAGAAACTAAAGGCGAGTTAGAGAATGAATACTCTGAAGAAGATTTGGAATTCTTTAATACGACAATTAAAGATAACCTAGCTAGTGACTTAGAGTTGTTAAAAGAGCGGTTTATTAATCTTCCAGTTTCTACTCAATTAGTCTCTGGTCCTCCAACTTGTTTAGAACTCATTGAGTTTTATCCTATCTGCTTAGCCTATGTGTATGTTAATGATAGCTTACGGACTAATTTAGATTTATCTCTATTAGTACGTATTATTCATGCATCAAAGAAAGCTTCATTAACGCTTCTTTCTGATTTCTCTGAATTCACTACTCCAGCTAATGAAGATAGTCTCTTAGGCTATATTAGTCTGATAGATGGTGTTAACTGGTACACAGATGGAAATGAGTTATTTAACGTATTACGAAGCTCTGGAGAGAGCGATGAGTCATTTGACAGCTGATTACGTAAAAGAAACTCTTAAGAAATTTTCTAAAGATTTCTCATTAGACTATGATTCATTAATGGAGGAGGTTCACTATAAGAACCTCTTTGAAGAACTCACAGATATGCTTAGCACTGATTTAGGTATTGCTGTTTATACTAAAGATCTTTTTGGTATTACAGATAGTGAGATCATTGATACTGTTCTTAATATTGCTAACGCATAGGAAAATACAACGATGAAAAAAACGATTATCTTTACGTTAAGTAAGTCTTTAGAAGAATTCAACCCTTCTGATTATGATAATGACCTAGCTAAAGTTATTTACTTAGAAGGTAAAGACTTAGATGCTGAAACATTAACTGAAACCATCAATGCTTTAGAAGAAACACATATCGTCATTGATATTTTCGAACCCTTTGCTGAATTACTTGTCTATAATGGATTCAATGCTATCTTTCTCATTGATAAAGAAACAAAGATTGAACACCTTTATACAGACTTAGATGAACAATCTAAAGCTAAGAATTACTTCAGCAATCTCTTAGATTATTGTAATAACACTGGTATTCGAAATAGAGCAAATATTATCTTAGTACAGGATAATACACCTACTCCTTTTTCTTGGATGAAGTTAATTACTCTTAGCACTATGTTAGATAGGCGTTGAAAGCAACATAATAGGAGATCCTTTTGGGATCTCCTATTTATGACCTTTTTTCTTTTGGCAAACTATTAAGTCTTTTTTCAGTCATTTAAATGCTATGTCAACTGAAAGGAAAATATAAAAAAACGAGTTGACTCATTTCTATGTAAAGAATGTTTAAGCATTAGTTTAATACCAGTAACAATAACTACACTTTGGAGTAAGAAGTGATTGAAAAAATTATTAAGCGTGATGGACGAGAAGAAAAGTTCGATGCTGAGAAAATTGTAAGGTGGGCTGAATGGGCCTCCCCAATGGAATCTATGAAACGACAGTGGCCTGTTGTAGTAACAAAGGTGGCCTCTCGTTTAGATCGTATTGTAACGAGTAAGAAGCTCCAGGAAGAGTTAATTGAAGGGTTCTTAGATCTAGATAACTATAGTGCTTATTTAGTCGCTGGACGCCTGTATTCAGCTCACCTACGTAAAGAGATTTTTGGTAGTAATGAAGTACCTACTATTAAAGAAGTGCAAACTCGATTAATTCAAGATGGATTATTACGTGATCTTGGTTATAGTGATCAAGAGTACCAAATGCTTGAAGAGATTATTGATCATGAACGAGACTTTGATGTATTGCATTTCTCTTTACACCATATTCGACTCAAGTACGCATTACGTAATAAAGTAAGTAAAAAAGAGTATGAAACTCAGCAGTTTGTTTACATGCGTATGGCAATGACTGTTAATGAGTTTAAAGAACCTATTGAGAGGATTGCTTTAGTTAAGAGCCTCTATGATAAGCTCTCTCAAAAGAAACTCTCTTTACCTACACCTAACTATGTAAACTTTGGCACTTACTTACGTAGCTATGCTTCTTGCAACCTCTATATGACTGACGACAATTTAGAGAGTTTAGCTATTGGTGATCATATTGCTTATCGTCAAACAGCAGCTAGTGCAGGTAATGGTTTTAACATCATGACTCGTTCAGCCGATGATCCTATTCGTAATGGATTATTCCCTCATCAAGGAAAACTCCCTTACTATGCTGCTGTAGGTAAAGCTATTAAAGCTAACTTACAAAATGGTCGAGGTGGTGCAGGTAATGCTTTCTTCCCAGCATTTGATCCTGAAGCTAATAAGATCTTAGGCTTACGTGATCCGCGCTCTACTGGTGTGGCAAGTAATAGAGATCTCCATTACACTTTTATGGATAATCCTTTCTTTGCTAAGAAAGTGGCAGCTGGAGAGAAAGTCTTTGTATGGAACTGCTATACTGCTCCTAAGCTCAATGAGTTATTCTATTCTGATGACCTAAAAGGTTTTATTGAAGAATATAATCGTTTAGAAAATGATCCTAGTTTCCATAAAGAATATATTGATACTCGTGAACTCTTCTATAGGTTGAAAGACGCAGAGTTTGGTAGTGGTACGTATTATGAAATGGACGCTTATGAAGTCAATCGCCATACTCCATTAAAAGAACCTATTCATAGTAGTAATTTGTGCGTAGCACCAGAAACGCAATTACTGACTGATCAAGGTCATGTTACAATCCGTGATAAAGCTGGTCAGACAGTTACTATCTGGAACGGTAAAGAATGGTCTGAAGTAGAAGTCGTTAAGACAGGTGAGAACCAGAAGTTACTACGCGTTGTATTATCTGACGGTAAAGATTTAACATGCACCCCGTATCACAAGTGGTACGTGATGGATAGTTACCAAGGTAAAGAGCGCGAGGTCCGTACTCATGAGCTTGAAGAAGGAATGAAGCTTATTAAGCTAGAGACTCCTGTCATTGAAGGTGACTGGGAATTTAAAAGAGCTTATGTTAATGGCTTCTATACAGGTGACGGAACTCAACTTTATAATGGTACAGGAAAAATTTACTTATATGGTGAAAAGGCGGCACTTGCTCCTCTGTTTAATCATGATAAGGAATGGCGTAAAAACGGAAACAGATTAGAATCCGAGTTCCGTGATCTGTATCCTAAATATACTGTACCGACAGTGAAGTATACTGTAGCTAGTCGTTTAGAATGGCTCGCGGGATGGCTAGATGCAGATGGCTGCATCTATCGAAATGGAGACAATGAGTCGATTACTGCTTCTTCTACAGATAAAGAATTTCTTAAAGAAGTACAGTTAATGCTTCAAACTCTAGGCATTGAATCTAAAGTAACGCTTCTGTATGAAGCTGGAATAAAAAGACTTCCCGCTAATGATGGAACTGGAATCTATAAGGATTTCTATTGCTTAGCCACTTATCGACTTCTTATTTCTAGTTGGAATAGTCAGAAGCTATTAGAGCTAGGATTAAAATTACATCGACTAGTGATAGAAAAACGCAAAGTTCAGCGTAGTGCTTCAGGATTCGTTTATGTGAAGAATGTATTAGATGTTGGTCGAGTAGATGATACTTACTGCGTAAAAGAACCTAAGCGTAATAGAGCAGTCTTCAATGGTATTCTTACAGGTCAATGCGTAGAAATCACTGAGCACACAGCTCCTTACTATGACATGAAGGATCTTTATTCTGAAGAAGATCATGGTAGAGGTGAGATTGCGTTATGTAATCTTGGTGCTGTTAACCTATCTAAGATTGAATCAGATAAAGATTACTTCAACATCATGTATGAAGCTTTGAAAGTTATTGATTATACAATCGATCATGCTGATTACACCTTCCCTCACTTAAGCTTTACTTCTAAGCAACGTCGATATGCTGCTGTTGGTATTATGGACTTTGCTCATGTCATGGCTGAATCCCACTACTCTTATTCAACAGAAGAGGGCAGGCAGTTCATGCACGAAGTAGCGGAACGTCATATGTACTTTGCTATTAAAGCCTCTCTTGCTATTAGTAAAGAACGTGGTGTAGCTCCTTGGATTCATAAGACTAAATGGGTAGACGGCTGGACACCTGTCAAAACGTATAACCGAGGTCTTGATAGTATCCAAGACTTTAAATACCGGTATGACTGGGAAGCTCTATCTGAAGAGATTAAAGCAAATGGTGGTATTGCTCATAGTCTGTTAGTTGCTTATATGCCTGGGGAAGCTTCTAGTAAAGCAGTAGGTGCTGCTAACTCTATTTATCCTGTTAGACAGTTAACGCTAGTTAAAACAGATAATAAGATCACAACTCGCTGGGCTGCACCTAATGGTGATAATGAGTTCTATAAATACGAATCTGCTTGGGACATCCCTACGAAAGATCTGATTATCATGTATGCTATCTTCCAGAAGTTTACTGATCAGTCTATTAGTGCAGATAGGTATAAGCGTGTCCCTGAAGGTAGTACGATTAATACCGATGAATTAATTGAAGAATATCTCCTGGCTAAGAAGTTAGGTGTTAAAACCTTCTATTACCAAAACTCTAACACAGCAAGTAATGTCGATATTAATGTGGTCGAGCGTATTACTGATGCTGTTGATGAAGAGGTTTGTGAAGGTTGTACAATGTGATGTCGGTACTGTAATAAAGGAAAATTAAACACCATGTCTGAGCTTTTTCTCCCTAGTAATGTCTTTAACGTAAATAAAACTGATTACGAACGCACTCCTATTATCTTTGGTCAGAAAATCGGATTATTTGACAGTATCAATAAACAATACCCTAAGCTCCACGAATACTTCAAAACTCAGAAATCTCTCGATTGGTCTGAAGATGAGTTTGATTATCGTAGTTGCTTAGTTGAATTTGAGAAATCAAGTAAGTTTGATTATGACCTCATGGTAAAAACACTAGCTTGGCAGTGGGAAGGTGATAGTTTAGCTAGTAACACCATTATGAGTGTATTAGATCCCGTACTGACTTGTAGTGAAGGTCGGCAACTCTATTATCGTATTGTTGATAATGAACTCTTACATGCTGCTACTTACTCTGAGATTGTAAGGATGTCTTTTAGTAATCCTAGTGTGATTATGAATGAGATCCTTTCTGTTAGAGAGTCTCTACAGCGTTTAAATACGATTGGTAAGGTAATGGATGAAGCAGTGCAGTTTTCTGCTTGGTACGCCTATAAACAGCTAGAAGGACCAGTAGAAGTAACACAGGAGATGTATAATAAGATCTTCATGTTCTTTGTGGCTTTACTGTGTTTTGAGCGTATTCAATTCATGTCTTCTTTTGCAATTACCTTTGCATACGGTGATATGGGTCGTTTCTTACCTATTGCTAAAGCTGTACAGAAAATTGCTCAAGATGAGTTTGAGATCCATGTCCAAGCTGCAATGGAAGTTATTCGAAATCTTATTCTTACTCCAATGGGAATGAAAGCTTTCCAAGAGAATAAAGAAAAGATCGTAATCCTCATTAATGAAGTCCATGCTTCTGAGACTGCTTGGAATGAGTATGTATTTTCTGAAGGTCGTCGACTAGATCGTATTAATGGTAAGATGATGCAATCCTTCTCTGATTTCTCAGCTTGCTCGGTAGCTCAGTTCTTTGGATTAGAAAATGAGATTAAAGCGCCATTAGTTATGGAAAACCCTCTCCATTACTTTGGGGAGTGGGTTAATATCAGTAAGACACAATACTCTCCTCAAGAAGAACAAGGTGGGCAATATAAGCTTAACATTGTACGTCGTAATGATGAGAAGAAAGTCTTTGAGTTTGATCTGAATATTTAATAGCATAAAAAGAGGAGTCATTAGTACTCCTCTTTTTCTCCCTCCTTTTATTAGTAGAGGTACTAATAGTGCAAGTTACTATCTTAGTAGCCATGGATAAAAACAACGCCATTGGTAAGAATAATACTTTGCCTTGGCGTATTAGTGAAGATTTAAAACGGTTTAAACAAAGAACAAGTAATGGTGTTATTATCATGGGTAGAAATACTTGGGATAGTTTACCATTTAAACCTCTCCCTAATCGCGTTAATGTTGTTCTATCTAGTCAAGGTAGAGTAAAAGGAACTGACTACACAGCAAGCTCTCTAGAAGATGCTATTGATTTTGCTAGGACTTTTGATAAAGAAGAGATCTTTATCATTGGTGGTAGTAGAGTTTATAAAGAAGCACTCGATAAAGACTTTGTTGATACTATTATAAGTACGCAACTAATTAGTTATGAAGTTCAACAAGCTGATGCTTTCTTTCCTATTATTGATGAAACCAAATTCCTCCATAAAAAAGCAACCAGTCTTTGTTATGAGAAAGATTATGGAGAAGTTTTAGAGATTCAATATTCTAAAAATAGAATACTTTAAAATAAAATTAAGGTAAAATAATAGTTTTTTAAAGTCCTATATAGTTTGTAGAGGAGGGGGGAGAAATCCACCCGTAACTTAAATACAGACCTCTAAACAAGAATATTTTTATCTTTTCCTATAAAACCTTTTACAAGCGAAGATTCTTTATGTCAACACTTACTATTTACTCAGTCCCTAATTGCCCTCAATGTGATCAAACAAAACTTGTCTTGTCTCGTCATGGTATCTCTTTTAATGAAGTAGATCTATCTCAAGATGAGAAAAAACGAGAAGAGCTACGTAATAAAGGTGTTCGTTCTGCACCTTTTGTAGAATTTGGTAGTGATTGGTGGTCAGGGTTTAATATGGGTAAGATTAAATCTGCTATTAGTGCAGTACAAAGTCTAGTTAACTAAAGATAAAAACAGAGGGGGTAATAACCCTCTCTTTATGCCTTAAATAGTATTTTTTAATGCTATTCTTATATTGAATGACTATACAATACAAAAAGGAAAAGTATTCTTATGTCTATTATCAATAACATCTTTATTATTAATGATAAAGAAAAATCTATCTCTGATCTCTTAGATGAAATTACTGAATTCAGTTTGTCATTAGAAGATGATGAGTTCGGTGATGGGTTTGAACATAATAAAAAACCTACTCTAGCTCCAGTAAGTTCTATTGAGGATTTCAAGAAATCCTTAATGACAAAAGAGGAGATTTTAGAACCAGAAGAGGTATCGTCATCCTTTTCTAATTATGATGAACTTCATATAGCTCAGCAAACAATCATCGAAGAAGTAGAGAGTGAACTTCGTCGTACAAAAGAAGAACTTCTTGAGCAAAAGAAAGCGTTAGATACTATCCTACACCAGAATCTAGAGTATTTAACCTTAGCTTCTGCATATACTAAGAATAATAACCCTAATATTGATATTATTCCTTTTGAGGAAGCTGGTGTTGCTTTTCGTTCGGGTCAGTTCTACTTTAGTTCAACCACTATTAATAAATATGTAAATAGAGACAAGCCTGTTATCTTTAAATACTTAGATACGTATATCTTTGTAGAAGGTATCAAAGATACTGTTGAAGATGAACCTTCTGTGCGTGTTATTATTAGCCACACTAATTCAACTGAATCTATTCATCGACGTATCTTCTCAGGTGATGAGCAAGAGATTGTTGATTTACAACGCGCATTACAGTATCTACTTACTCTTCTTTAAGTAGAAGGATGTCATAGAGAGGAGTCCTTTTGGACTCCTCTTTTATGCTGTATATTAGAATATCTCAATTACATATAACTATTTTGAAACCACTACAATAGTTAAAAGGATTTACCTATGTCCACTATTCGCTTTTATATGTCCAACTCAGGAATGGGTCATCAGCAATATGAAGTTCTCAGGCGTTTAGATAGTACTACGTTCCAAGTGATCGGCTACTTTCCTCCTCAACTAGCGGACAACTATGATGACATTGGGAAAGTTACTACTTACGAGAAGTATGAAATCGCTAGTATGACTCCTACTTCATTCGATCAGATCAAAGACTTCATTCATCCTTCTCAAAAACATTTGATCCTCTATGAGTTGAAAAAGGAGGCAATATTGAAAGATAAAGGATCTACTGCAATGACTTTTGAGGAAGCTGAGCGTACTGCTAAAGTAGGTCAGTACATCAAAGCTGTCAATGGTGACTTTGTAGTAGATGTCTTCTATCGAAAAGAATCTAACAGTAATGTTAGGTGGTTTATTGAAGGAAGGGTCGATGGTCTCCTTTTTGATGCTGAGAGTCTTGAAGAATTGAGAAAGACTTCAACTAACCAGTACTATATCTATCAGGAACCTAACGAGCAATCAAGGGTGAGGTAAGAGAATGAGAAAGAAGACGAAGTTCTATTATTCTAGTAGGGATAAACACATTCTACTGGCTATGGGTAACAATAGCTACCTAGTGATTGGTCACGATCCTTCAGTGACTGATAAGTCAGATTTGGGTAAGGTTATTCAGTTGGATCTACTGGACCTTATCTTAACTTCTCTCTCGCTCCGTACTTATGAGGAAATTAAAGAAAATATTAATCCGTCATTTTCCGATTTCATCCATCACCAAGTGACTATTAGTAAATAGTAGTTACTCTCCTACCTAACTTGTATTAACATTTGGTAGATCCATCATGCAGTAATAAACATAGTAACACTATCATCTAGAGGGAAATATGATTATTGAATCAGCTCTACTTTGCCTATCCTTGAATATTTATCATGAGGGACGGGATCAGGGATATGAGGGGATGGCAGCTGTAGCTGTTGTCACTATGAACAGAGCAAGTCATGATCAGACTAAAATCTGTGATACAGTCTTTAAGAAGTATCAATTTAGTTGGGCAAACAAACTCACAACAGTTTCCCCTCAGCAACGCAAGCGTAATGCTGATAGGTTTATGCCAAGAGAGCATCTAGCTTGGGAAGAATCTAAACGCATTGCAAGACAAGCAATCAAGGGTGAAATTAAACCTAAGATCATAAAGAAGATTGGTAAGTCTGATCATTACTTTAATCCAAATAAAGCTAATCCTTCCTGGAGAAAAGCAATGCAGTTCATTGCTCAGGTAGGCGATCATGTCTTTTACCAATCTAGATCTTGAGCTATCAGAAGGACTAAGTATGTCTTTTAATAACATCAGTAGTACTTTTAACCATTTCTTTACTACCAAGAAAGAAAAACCTAAAGATCCTTTTATCGAAGACAGTAAAGGGAATATTAAGTTTCATCCTGATGACTTCTCAATTGGATCAAAATCAGACATTCACGCATTGACAAATATGTGTATGTCTTATTCTATTTCTCGTATGCGGTATGCTTCTATGGGAGCTATTACTAATGAAACAGCTGCGAAAGATATCAAGAAGGCTACTGAACTCATGGAGAAGTTTTCTAAATTTCTCTTAGAAGAAGCAAACAAAGCATAACTGCAATTTAAAAGAGTAGGAATAAACCTACTCTTTTATTTCTCTCATTGAAAAAAGGAAACTATCATGGCACGTTTTAACGTTGGTGATAAAGTAGCTGTTATCTCTTTCTCTTATGACAATAAGGACCCTGTATGGTGGAGTGCGCCTTACAATAATAGTCTTGAGCCTTATAGCTCCATGGAGCTAATTGAACTCACAATCACTGAAGCACATAATGTGCCTTGGGAGCATGATCCTGATGGTGAGAAGGAGTATGAAGGGTATGGTGCTATTGATGATAAGGGACGTCGTTGGTACAATCAATACCCTACTGCATCATACGGTCAAACCTCTACTGAAGATGACCATATCTTCTATCATGAAAGTGAGAAAGATTTACTCGCTGCGAAAAGAGTTAAACAGTTCGTTAAAGATATTTATCGTGGGGTCAATGACCTCTTGAGTAGAGGATGTGAAGATACTTTCTTTCTCATCTCACTTTGGACAAAACTCTACACGGATGTAAAGGAGAAGTTTGAAGAAACCTTCCCTGGAAAGACTTTCATTATCAATAGCAGGGAAATTGCCGACAAATTCCGTTATCCTGTTGGTGAAATTATCGACATCGGATCAGAGAAAGAAGATCTCTTTCTGAAAGAGTGGTTGGAGAAGGATTGGATTGAAGAACAAGTTCAAGCAATTCGTAATGGAGCTTCTATGAAGATCCGAGCTAAGCACTTCAACGGATTCATTGGTATTCGTTCTTGCGATCAAATTACCATGCCAAATCATTATCAATTCGGTTATTGGGTATTTGACCCCGATCTCTTTGTTGATGAAAACGCTTCAGAAGCTGAAAAGAACGCTTTTGAAAATGGGTTTAAGCTTCGGCATTATGTGGCATTTGAGGAAAATGAATTCAAGGAGATGATTGAAGAAGCTATTAGGTGTTCTTACGCCGAATCAAATGTAATCTAATTAATTACACATATACATCATTTATATGTAGAGAATAACGATTCTCTAATAGTTAACTACAAAGGAAATAACATGTCTGACGTGTTCTTGAAACTGGCTAACCTCGAAAAGCAAGACGACCTCTCTCATCATACTAGTTCTTTCAACCTCCTCGGCGATGAGCTGAAAGAAGCTCTCAATGAAGCAAAAGCTGAACAGCGTAAAGCTGTCATGCGTGAAGCTGTCAATGAGATCATCAAACTCGACCAGAAGTATGAGGCTTGTGTTAAGGCTAACGTTGAGAATATTCGAGCAGCACGTAAAGCAGAAGCACAGAGCCAAGTTCGTCTTAAAGAATTGAATCGGGCTAAGCAATACGCTATGGAAACTCAAAACTTCCTGCCTCTGGCTTTCCTGCTCGGTGTGCTTGGTAGTAATTACTCCATTGATGCTGTAACCATTCCTGAAGATTGGAAGTCTGTTGCTGAAACGCCGAAAAAGAAAGCGGTGGTTCGTAAGACTGCTAAGTAAGGCTAGGTACAATCCCGTGTAAGCCGGGATCAGGGAGGCATCTACCTCCCTGCTACGCTCAACTTACTATTAGAGCTTCGTTATTATGAATCTATATAATGCAAGATTCTTACTAATAATCGATAAGACTCTACACTATTATAAAGGCTAATCACCTTTTGATTTATTCAATAACGATTAATGATGTTATAATGCGTTTATCGCTAAAGACGTCATGGTTTAGCTTCTTACTGATATTGTTGTGGTAGTGATGTATGGCATACGCTCTTATTATACACGTGAGCATCAGCCTATACACCCTTACATACAGCTGAAGTTTAAGAATTTGCTTTAATAGCAACTCTACTTTTAATTCATTCTAGGCTAAACGGCATAAATAGGGAGTCCTTCGGGACTCCCGTTTATGTTCTTTATTCTTTTTTTATTATAACAAAAACTATAACAGAATAAAGTGTATTCTAGATTATTTCAGAAACATATAACTAAGATGAATAGCAATAGAGAATGTTGCTAAGAGTGCTTCTAGAGAAGCTACGACTTCTCTAGAAGCGTGTGAGTAACCTATCTTCAGGAGGTCATTATGACTGAAAAAGATTATGAGGACGTTTTACGTCTTCTGAAATATTTAGACGCGAAGATCACTGCTATTGATGCAGCGGGTCCTCAAGACTAAATAAAATAAAGGGAGTAGCTAGCACTCTCCCTTTATTATAGGTCACTCACATATAATAGCTAGTGTAACATAAATTTATATTTTTAAATAAAGGAAATAAACATGTCGACGAACGCTCAAGAAACCATCAAAGAAACCGTCACTGAAACTGTTGTTGAGACGGAGAAAGTTCAAACCGAAAACAAATGGGTGAAGATTGCCAAATATACAGGCATCACCCTAGGTGCTGCGGCAGGCATTGCTGCTGTGGGTTATTACTTCCGTGACTCCATTGCAGGTGTTGTTCGTAGTGATGCTGTCAGTGAAGTACTTGGTGAAGCAGTTGAGAACGGTGGTGAAGTCGTAGCAGCTTCCCTGCGTTCTTTCTTGTAATACCTATATAGGGAGTCCTTTAATTAGGACTCCCTATTTATGTCTTTCTTTTTTCTTTTTGTTATAGTAAAGAAATCTCAACTATATATCACTATACTGATATCTATTCTATTAATCATTAGTAAACTTAACAATGGCTAAATCAAAGAAACCTCGTAAGAAACATAATCCTAACAAAACAACCTTTAATCGACCTCCTCTTTTTAGGTACTCTAAAGAAGAAGGTGAGATGCTAAAAGAAAGGATCTACTTCCATTTAAGTCGTTTTGAAGATAGAGTAGCTAATGCAGGTGACTATATTGCAATTCGTTTTCGTATTGAAGTAGGTATTAATCTAGCTGATCACTTTGAGAACAATGAATTCAAACTTCTCTTTCACGCTGCTCTAGATACCTTAACTAAAGTCCTTACTCGTAGAGAGACTTCTGGTAAGTGGGCTATGGGTGATAATGAAATAGCTGAACTAAAGTATGCTATTAGTATTGTTGACGAAATCCAAGATAAGACCACTAGAGTAGAACAACTCCCAGCTTTCTTAAAAGCTAATGAGAATGTTGATAATAGTTTATTTGAACGACTCCCTTAAATAAAAAGGATAAAATAAAGATGCTTAATTTTAAAGATAGTATTCTTAATTGTAAAACTGTAGAAGAAGTACGTAGTGTAGCTACAGCTTATCTTTCTCAAGTAGGCGATAGCTTAGAGACCTTTCCTGCTATTGTACGTACTCTAGCTAATTATGGAGGTACTATTAGTACTGCTAAGTCTCTTGTTAGCAAGTACTTAGAACCTGTCTTCTTTCTATCTTCTCAAGATAAAGATGGTATGAAATAAAAAAATATGACTTCTTAGCTATTGTATAGGACCTGAGAGAGTTCCTTTCCCTAACGGCTGCTTCCGAGCAGACGGATAAGGGAAGAATTTCTTTCTCACGAAACCGGAGCCGCAGGTAAAGGTGAGTGACCCATCCCCGGAGGGGCTATATCAGAAAAATATAAGTATACTTATATAACCTATTCTATCCCTTATTATCCTAGTTAGACCTTAATATTCTTATACTACTTATTATACTTATATAACCCTAGTTAAGTCTTATATAGACTATTGTGAAGGTTATAACTCCTATAGACTTATATAGCCTCTTTAATAGAGAGTAAAGGGTAATACCACTTATCTCCTTATTATATCCTAGTAGAGACTATAAAACTATAACTACTATAAAGAAGCTATAACTCTATAACTTATACTACTTAAATTCTACTACTATAATAAACTCTCTTTACTATTATTAGAATAATTAAAACTCTTAAAACTACTACTAATTTATTGATCTATCTAAGTACTGTAACTCTTAATAGAGCTATAGTACGAGGTAGGTCTATTTATGCTGTTTAACTTCTTATTTAAAGAAATAGATTATGTCTACTACTTTACCTCCTTTAATTAGTAATCAGTTTAACTTACTATCTGGTCATTACAATACTGTCTTTCCTAATGCTAGATTTGAATTAATTCTAGATGGAGAGGATTATAATTCTAGAGTTAAAGGGTATGCTTTAGAATTGATGCTTAGGAAGTTACTTCAAGGTAGTCATGATGAAGGGGGTGATTTGATTAGATTGAGTGACTTTAAGACTATTATTAAGTTAACTGTTATTAGAGATAATAGTAGATATGATGGTTATTTAGATTATCTACACGTTGAAACTATCTTTAGTGCTTTTGAGGGGATTAAACTTTCTTCTCTTAGTTTAGAGGTTTATAAGGACTATAGTCAGTTTATATTGAATAGTTGTGGTATTGAGTTTAGTGAAGGTGTATTTCGTTTTAGTAGTTAAGTTTACTGAGAGTGGAGCTAATGGAACGGTTTAAAGAGTTAGTAGTGGGATTAAGTATTAGTAGTGGATTACTTGTTAAGCCTTTAAATGACAATATGAGGATTATATTAGAGACTAGGGATGGTGGTCTTTCTGTATATGAGTGCTCTAATGAGCGTTTAGGGGCTTTTAAGAGGGTAGTTAATATACTGACTTATGCTAAGGTAATTAAACCTGAGGACAGAGCTATTAATCAGTTAGCTATCTACTTTGAATGTATTCATGGTAAGTGTTATAGTGAGTTATCTGGGGAAGAATTAGAAGTATTAGCTGAGTGTATGTTGAGTGCTTTTAAGTTGAAGATAATTGAGGGTGTGGTAGTACTAGATGTTACTGGCGGTAAAGAGCATAAGAGAAAGGAGTTGGGACCTCCTAGTAAACCTCCTCTACAGTACGATAGTTCGTTATAAAGATAAAGGATAAATAAAGGTTTATTTATATTCTACTATCTCATGGTAGTAATTGTATTTTTATTCTATTTAAAATGAGATAGAGGAAGGTTACCTTTATGAGTCGACTAGTAAGAAAGCAAGCTAGAGCTAAGAAGAATAAAGCACAAAGAAGTACTCGTAGTAGTGAGTATAATCGAGAAGTGGAATTAGAGGTGTTAGCTCAAGAAGAATACCAGCAAAATAAGAGGAGATTCTTTAAACTATCTCCTAGAAATGCTAATCAAGGTTTACTCATTGAGAACATGAGACATTTTAGATTGAACTTTGTATTAGGTCCTGCTGGTTGTGGTAAGACTTTTGTAGCTACCTTATTTGCTTGTGACTTATTAGAAAGAAATATCATTGAGAAGATCGTAGTGACTCGTCCTATGGTAGGGTGTGATGAGGACTATGGATTTGTACCTGGTACTGAGGCTGAGAAGTATTCTGGGTGGGTAGGGCCTGTTATGGAGGTTTTAGAGGGTTATTTTGGTAAGACTCGGGTACAGAACTACCTTAACATGGGAAAGATCGCTATGAAGCCTCTGATGAATATGAGAGGCAGTACTTTTAGGAACTCTTTTGTTATTTTAGATGAAGCTCAGAATACGACTGTAGGACAGATGAAGATGTTCTTAACGCGTATTGGTGAAGGTAGCTCTATTATAGTTAATGGTGATATGGAGCAATCTGATCTACCTAGAGGGGTGAGTAATGGTCTTAGTGATGCATACGAGCGTTTACAAGGCTCTCAACATCTAGGGGTAGTAGAGTTTACTGAGAATGACATTGTAAGAGATCCATTAGTTCGTGAGATCTTAAAAGCTTATAGAAAGTAATACGTCATAATTGGGAGAGTAAATAACTCTCCCAATTTATGCTCTATGCTTATTAACATAGGAAATAGAATTACTATGACTACAACTACTAGTAAAACTGTAGAAGAAGTATTCTTTGATAAAGAACTGATAGAAGGAATCGTTAAAAGCAGTATTGAGCTTTCTGTTGCTAATAATAAGAGAAGAATAGAAAAGCTAGAGAGTACATTAGATACGGTTATTGATCATGTTTACCGTACTAATAGAGAGAAGGTAGTTTTAGTTATTATTCCTACTTTTATTAAAAATACTTATACTCTTGATGAATTCAGAGCATTGGTTAAAAACTTTCAATTCTTAGCTGAAGATAAATATGAAGGATTAATGGCTTCAGTTGTAAATATAAATCCAATTTATATTGAAGAAGAAGAGCAGTTGGGATGGACTAAGCTGATGGACTTAAATAAAGATCCATCGATGTATAAGGGAGATTTTACATTCTTAGTATTTCAAGTTTTTAATGAATTCTTAAACACGAGTCCTGGTACTGATTTTGAAGTACAAATTTTAGCTGGGAGGATGAGTTTAGAACAATGGGAAACTTATACTGATAAAGTAAGTGTATGTGAGTGGCTGCCTTATATCCTTACCAAACCTCTGAGAAAAACAAAAGATTTTTGGACTGATACAACAAGACCCATTAGTAATATTTAAGATTAGAGTATGATCAGTAGAGAGGTTGGGTATATCCCTCTCTTTATGCCTTGCTTTTATTTTTAATAAAAAATGACATCTATTAATACGTTGAATACCAATAAAGGCTTTATATGAATCTAAATAATAAACTATACCAAGCTGGTAAGTATCAATTACTCGTACCTACTTATCAAGAAGATGGTTTTGTACCATTTAGAGAGCGTGATGGGCTAGCTATTCAATCTGAGGTCAGTGAGCAGTTTGAAGATATTCTAGGTAAGGAGTTATTTCAATGTTTGTTACTTGTTTATAAAGATTCCCATAATGACCAACCTTATCATAACTTATTACATATGGTCTGTGTAGCTGACATTGCTTATCAGATTGCACTAGCTTCTAAGAGCGAGTTTGATGTAGTGTCCCTATTGTTAGCTGGTCTATTCCATGATTCTAATCATAGTGGAGGGTTTGCAGCTGACGATACCAACATTCGATTAGCTACTAATTCTCTACGAAGAGTAACTATTAACGCTGTACACTATAATGACGAAGCATTAGATGAATTCTGGAAACTAATTGTTAAAGCACAAAGAATCATTGTTGAAACAGAATACATGAATGGTAAGTTTACTCATGAACCTACCACTTTTGAGTCGATGTGTATCCGAGATGCTGATCTCTTAATGGTGGCTACACCTTATTTTAAAGATATCTTCTTTCCTGGATTGGTTGAGGAAATGAAAGTGTCTCTTGGTAAAGACTTCTCAATGACTTATGAAGATAATCTGAATTGGTTAAAGAAACAAGTCTTTTATACTGAAGCTGGTAAGCAGATGTTAGACGAAACTATTAGTAATTGACACCAACCCACTAAACTAGAGAAAAATTTAAAGGATTTAGAAATGAGTATTCTATCAGATATTGAAATTAAAAGGTCAGTTAAAGAAAATAACATGATTAAACCTTTTATCCAACATCAAGTAAAGGTAAGACCTAAGAAAGACAATCATACTGAAGTAGAGAAAATTGTTAGTTTTGGACTCTCATCAGGTGGGTATGATGTTCGTTTAGATAATCAATTTAAAATATTCACGAATGTTAATAACTCACTTCTTGATCCATTAGCGATGAAAAATGATTATTATGTAGACCATATTGGTGATACATGTATCATTCCTCCTAATAGCTATATCCTAGGATTAACAATTGAAGAGTTTGATATTCCTCGTGATGTATTAGTTGTTGCTGTAGGTAAGAGTACTTATGCTCGACTAGGTCTCTCAGTTAATGTTACACCTATTGAACCTGGCTTTAAAGGTAAGGTAGTTATTGAGATCGCTAATCAAACACCTATTCCTGCTGTTGTTCATGCGAATATGGGTATTGCTCAATTCTTATTCTTGCAAATGAGTAGTGAGTGTGAAGTTTCCTATAATGATCGCAATGGTAAATACCAAAACCAACAGTGTTTGCAAACAGCAATAGTTTAATAGGAAAAGACAAAGTGTTAGGTTATAGGTATCTAGATGAATCAGGAAATCCTATTATCTCAAGCATGTCTTCATAATTCTTTCTGAGATAAAGTGCGTTATTGAAGAGAAAGATAACTTTGAAGAACTGATTAAAGGCCATATAACTAAATATGTCCTTTACACTCCTTCAGGATTAACTCATTCAAAACCTATGAAAGATCCAATTCCAGAAGAGACATATACTATCTCTTTCCCTACTGAAGGTGAATTTTCATATAGTGTAAAGATTAACGATAAGTTTACCTATATTCCTACTCCTTTTGTATTTATGGATCGATTTAATAAAGTAGGTGGATATAGACTCGTTATTAAAGAGAAACTAGTAAAGACTGGAAAGTCTTTTCTCTCGCTGACTAAAGAGAAAAGTTACTTTGAGCTTTATAAAGTGATGGAAGTAGATGGTATTTCTTATATCTCTGAAAATAAACTAGAGAGTTTAGAATTATCTGGAGATCATCTTGATATAATGAAAAGGTATAAATACATTTAAGGATTAATAAAGTTTATGTCTGTATTTACTAAGTTTGATACTTCTTTAAAATTGGAATATTTACCTGAAGTTAGTAAGCATGATTATAGTAAGTGGAAGGTGTTAGAACCTTTTAACTTTTATTCATTAGAGAATAGGTTCTCTAGAGTATCAGGTGAAGCTATTCATATTTGTGTACATAAAGGCTTCATTACAGATGGAGCTACTGTACCTCGTATTTTCTGGGCATTACTACCACCACTTGGTCATTACGGACAAGCTGCTGTCTTACATGACTATTGCCGTTTTATTGGGGTCGCTTACTTAAATGCAGACTTCACTGATCCTATTGTTCTAAGTACTAAAGATGCAGATAGAATCTTTTTAGAAGCAATGAAAGTATTAGGGGTGGGAAAGTTTAAACGACATTTAATGTATTGTGCTGTAAGAGCATACTCCATTATTAAAAGAGCCTAATAATAGAAAAAGAGCAAAATAAAGAGGAATTAGTATTCCTCTTTTTATGCCTTATATTTATTTTGTGATCCATTAACCTATTAAGAATAGAAATGAAAACCTTTATGTAATAGTTAAAATCTATATAAATACATATCACTATTATAGTGAGTAATAATAGAGAAAGCTATGATCATACAACATAAATCCAGGTTAGATAACAGTGTTAACTTTATCTTTCCTACAGGTGAAGAAGCTAGATATGTTAATCGAGAAGATGATAAACTTCTTATTTACCTCTCATCTCAAACAGGATGTAAACAAGCATGTAGGTTTTGTCACTTAACTCAGACAAAGCAAGTAGAAGATACGAATGTTAGCTATACTGACCTTATCAAGCAATTCGATATGGTTTACGAACATTACTACAAGTTTGTTGAAGCAGAGATTATTAAACCAGCAGATACTATTCATTTAAATTTCATGGCTAGAGGAGAGCCTTTACTCAATGCTAGTGTAGTTAGGTCAAATGACTGGGTTAATAAAGAAGAATTTTCCTTAAACCATTTTAAAGAAAGAAGATTGAATGTCTCTACAATTATCCCTAAAGACTATCATCCAGATAGCTTTAGTGTAGAATTATATCCTACTCACTTCTTCTATTCCTTATATAGTCTAAATACAGACTTTAGGAAACGTTGGTTACCTAACGCTCTTGATCCTGAAGAAGCTTTTCATTTACTGAATGAGTATAGTGTAAAGACTGCTATTCCTATTACTATTCACCATACTCTCATTAAAGGTGAGAATGATAGTGTAGAAGAAGCTCTACTCATTCAACAATATATGTCTCGCTTCAAAATAAGTCCTAGGTTCAATTTAGTCAGGTATAACCCATATTCATCACTACAAGGTGAAGAATCGTCTGAGGAGGCTATTAAAGCTTATCTAGAGGTAATTAAACCTTATAGTCAAAGAGTTAGAATTGTTCCTAGAGTAGGTAGGGATGTTTTTGCAAGTTGTGGGACTTTCTTTGATTTTAATGCTAAATAAGAAACTATGAATAATACTCCTATTTTTATTCTCTACCATTCTAATTGTCTAGACGGTAGTGGAGCTGCTTTAGCAGCCTATATGCATTTCCAAGATAATGAGAACTTAAACCTCATTCCAGTCCAGTATAACAAACCTTTACCAAAAGAGCTTTTGGAATATAAAGAGTTATCTAAAGCATATGTTTACATTGTAGACTTTAGTTACTCAAGAGACATCTTAGATGAGTTAGAACAACAAGTAGCTCATTTACAAGTCATCGATCATCATAAGACAGCACAAGAAGCTTTAAAGTGCTGTTCTTATGCTATCTTTGACATGCATAAGTCTGGTGCTGTACTAACCTACGAATTCTTTAACCCAGGTAAAGAAGTTCCTTTGTTCTTTAAGCTAATTAGTGACAGAGATCTATGGAAGTGGGAATATTCTGAAACGAAAGATTTCTGTTCTGCTCTAGATGTCGTAGATAAGAATAACTTTGAAGAATGGGTAGAAGCATTTAAATCCTTTCAAGAAGATCCTGAAGCGTTTCTTAAAGAAGGAAGTGTGGTTAGTAAGTACAAGAATGTTTTAGTAAAGAAAGCTGCTAGGACAAGTAAGATCGTCATTTTTAAAGGTTATAAAGTGCCTATTTTAAATGCTACGAATTTCATTAGTGAGATAGGTAGTTATTTAAATGAAAGCTTAGATCCGAAACATCCATTTAGTATTTCTTACTTTATCACTAACGCTAATGAAGCAGTTTTAAGCTTCAGGAGTAGAAAGGGTGAAGTAGATGTTGAAGTACTTGCAAAGGAGTTAGGTGGTGGTGGTCATGCCTCTGCTGCTGGAGCAACAGTAAGTATTGAGAAATTACAAGAGATCCTCAATAATACTGCCTCTTAAATAGAAGTCTATTAAAAATCAATCTTTAAATCAAAAAGGAATTAACTAATTATGTCTAACTCACAATCTACCATTATTAAAGCCAGTACTGAAATCAGCGAAGAGGTACGTATCAATAAAGAACTAGAAGAGATTGCTTCTAGTTTAAAAACAACAGCTAAAATTAACATCTTTGATAAAGAGACAGTGTTTCATGTATTTAATAAACAAATGAAGCACCAAACCTCTTTGAATCGTTGGAATAAGTTTAGGAATAATCTTAAGAAATACGACCATACAGAAAATGACGTTGTCATTCTTGAAATCCATAAAGACTTAAATGGATATAAAGGATACTTTATTAAACCCTCCTTTATTACTAAATTAGAGTCGTTTAATAGTTATCTGTCTAGCCTAAACAATAATCCACAACTAGTAGCATTACTAGTAACCCGTTATACAAAGACGCTAAAAGCAGTTAATAAAAAGAACTACTCTGATCGAGTGTTCTTTACTGTTGGTCTGATGTATAACTTTTATGATACCTTCCATAACTACACTGATCGGTTTAGCGAAACACTAATTAAGTCACTGCAAGAAGAGTTTAGTAGTCCTACTAATAAGAAAAACATCGATACGAAACTTAATAGCTATACCGTTGAAGATCATCGTAGGCATATTGAGCTTCTTAATAATCCTCTTAATAAACTCGCTCAAGATGTAAATGCCTTGAATGAAATCCTTCATTTTAGTCAGAAGCTTTCTTCAGTTATTCCGCATTTATTAAAAGTAGCTCAAACTAATGAGGGTGTTAATGCTTGACAAAATAACTATTAAGTAAATAAGAGGCACAGTGAGTTATAAAAGCCATAGGCGTTTAATTAGGAATCTCCCTAAACAAGATTTTAAATCTAAGAACGTTAAAAAGCGTTTGAATGCTAAACTACTCCTCCCAGTAGTTAAAGCAGATAGAGATAAACGACTCGCTCTTTTTAATAAACTATATAAAGGAGAAAGTCTAAGGCAGACAGGTAAGACAAGGATTAGGGATACTGTATTTTCGATATATTACTACAGCCCTTATTCTGATAAACCAAAATGGACTAAGTCATTTAAATACACCAGTTAATTTTTAATGACTTAAACGTATCTAATAGAAAAAGAAACCTAACTTGAGTTAGGAGAGTAGTGCTATTCTTTAAAATTACATTAACAAAAAGGAATTAAAATAATGTCCTATATTAGCTTTCTAGAAAATGAAGTTAAGTTATCAGGAAAAGACTTTAGTAGGAGTCTACCTTACACTAAACAGATCTTAGCTATTATTAGTGATGAAGGTCATAGTGGTGGTAGTATGGGTGTATTCTCCAGTATGTTTAAACACTGGATGAAAGACCCTAAAGAACTAGAGAATAATGAACTCTTCTCCCCTATCTGGGAAGTCGTTAAAGACATTCCTCTAGATATCAGAAATGAAGTCCTTTGGTCAGTTAACCGTAGTATGACCTTCACTGCCTTCACGCCTTTAACAGGTGAAGACGATGAATGGATCTATCATAACTACGATCATGAGTGTCTTGCTCAGAATAAAAGATGCGGCAGTATCTTTAAACGAAAAGATGATACTGCTTACAATATTGATGGTCTTATCCATTATACTCCTACTCCTACCTATAGTGACTTTATAGGCTTTACGGGTTCCTATAGTCGTAAAGAAATTACCTTCCCTTATGACTCCTCACAAGAATCTGAACGGAAGTATTTCAAAGATGATGACTATAAGTTCCCTATCATAGAAAGCGATCCTTCTATCTGGTTAAAGAAAGCTAGGGAGCAATTCTTATCAGGTAGAGATCCTATTACTGGTGAGTATAACCAAGCTGCTCTTTTTACAGTAGAAAAAGATGAATTAGTTTCTACTTTTTATACCGTCTATAAAACACTAAAGGAACTAAACAAGGGTGTTGAAGAAAAAGAACAAATCATTGATGACTTCATTAGTGATCTTCACTACTTATACCCTCAAGATAATCAGTATAGACTTATCTTAGATGGTAAGGAACTAATGAGAGCAGTTAGTTATTCTACTGTTCGTAATATCATTAGACTTATCTCTAGTGCTAAAGAGCGTATTCTTAATGGAGGGGATATTTTACTCTTTGTCTATAATGTAAGAAAGGCTAACAAACATTACCAGAACTATCTTGATACGTCTTTTTATTATGTATCTACAGAGAACCTAACTGAACTAGATTCAGTTGTTTACTTTAGTACTTCACGCAATAATATCCATACCACAAGTAAAGAAGCTCATAAGGCACTATATAACGTTTGTAAAGAGCTAGGTCTTGAATATAAAGGACTAAAGAAATAACAGCATAAGAGGAGGAGGAAATTAATCCTCCTCCTTATGACATGTTAAAAGGAATAATGAGTGGTTATGACTAAACAAACAAACCAACATCAAGCTATCATTACTGAATTACAAAGACGAGCTAGTGAGATTAATGTAGATCATACTCTCTCATTTCAGAATTCAGTTAAAAAATTAAACGACACTTATCAATTAATCCAAACTCTAGAAGATCTTGTAAATCAATTACCTGACTTAAAGAAGCAACTAGAGCAAGACTATTTAGAAGCTCTAGCTAATTTTAATCGATATACTCAAGAAGATAATACTGAAGTATTAAATTCAGCTATTACAATCTAAGGAAAATAACCATGATTATTAAACAATACACAAGTACGATGGGATGTTTAAGTAAATACAAGGAGATTACTTATCATGTCCCGTACCTTTCGCAACATCAAAAACAAACCCAGTAAGTACAGTACCATTCCTAATGAAAAGGATGAGGTTAAGTTCGTTTTCTATATCAAAGAGCTTCAGTGGGGTAAACAATGGTTTGTCCCTGACGATGAAGAATTAGAAAGAAACTTGTTCCGTCTTTATTGCGATAATGACAAGTATTCTTTCACGTATTATCGTAAGCTTTGCAATACCAAGTATAGGAGCGAGATGAAAAAAGAACTACATAACTTTCTCAGGAAAGAAGATTATGAGGTTCACCATCATCCTAACCGTAAGATCGGTAATAATTATTGGGATTAATAAAGAGATACAGATTGGAGATGTTCTATCCAATCTGTATCTCTTATACTTATCTTTTTTGTAATTTAAATTATCTCAATTACATATAACTAGTCTGAATAGAAGTTTTATACTTCAATAAGTATTTTAACTCAGAGGAATTCAATCATGAAAGTATTACCTAATCATTTTAACTTTAATCCGACTATTATTATTCATGGACGTATTATCAACGGTTGTCAAGACTTCACACTGGAAGAAGCTCCAGCTATCTTGAAAAAATATAATGTGTCAGACAGCGTCTGGCAAGAAGTTTTAGATGTTTATTCTCCTACATCGACAGATGAGGAGATTACGTCATTTATTAATGTTGGAGATTGGGAAGTTTGTTCTGTTATAGCTAAGCACGGTAGTGATATCCATCGCGATATTCTAGTTAATAATAGAGGAGTTTTTGTTCGCGTAGCAGTAGCCCAGTATGGAAATGATGATCACAGGGATATTCTTGTCAACGACACGCGTGCTAAGGTTCGTGAAGTAATAGCTAAATATGGTAACGACAGCCATCGAGATATCCTCATTACTGATGAGGATAAACATGTACGTGTGATGGTGGTTCGCTATGGTAACGACAACCACCGTCGTATCTTAATCAATGATACAGACCCGTATGTTAGTGGTATAGCAGCTATTTACATTAATTACGAATATATCAATAACTTAAAGGAGAAGTAAATGAAAGTTAGCAATCATGACATCCTCGTTACTGTTATTCGTAAAAAAATAACGAAAAGGATGAAGAAGTGACTGAACACATCTCTTTGGCAGACATTCCTGAAGACATGTCTGACTACACTGTTCGGCTAGCAGTAAAAGACGCTCTTCTGCAAGCAGGCTTTAAACTAGTCTAACACAAAGGGAAAGGGAGTAAACTCTCTTTCCTATTTTGTTATAGTAAAAAAAGCATAAATAGGAGTCCAAAAGGACTCCTCTAACAAAGGATAGTATCATGACAAAAATATTTATCACACACCACATACCTGATCCTGATACTGGTGTTACTCCATATCAAGAGAATTCCAAACGAGAGCACAAGTATCCTATTGGCTCTGTAGTAAAGTGTTTGGAATACGATGCAACTACAGACACTTACAAAGAGACTAAAACAAGTCTCCGTTTGTATGTGGTTGATCACACCCGAGATTGCGACCAAGAACCTCTTTATACGTTATCACACAACACGCCAGAAGAGTTTAAGGAAAAAGAAGCTACTTTAAATAACTGCATTGTTCAATTTACGAATGGTCTCTCGACGACTTTCAAAGGCATTATTCTGAACCACCTTCTGGGACTTTCAGGCTACTCTGAAGATAGTCTCGAACTGTGTGAATAAATAATCAATCATTGTAAGGAACAACATCATGAGTAACATGTACTACATCCAAACATTCAAAATTGAGTATTTCAATAAAAATACTACCAAACCCATGACGTTGAGTTCTATTGTCTCTGATGACTACATGGGATCTTTCGAATTCGAAAATGGTAGTGTTCCAAGAAGTATTCAGTATCTGAAAGACAATGAAGTTAAAATCTTCACCCACTCAGTCATCCCAAACAAAGAAAAAGAACCTGTCACCTTCTATGTCATTACCAGTGATGAAGGTTTCGAAGCTTTCAAGAAAGGGATTGATATTCATCTGGATGGTCACAGTACAGGAATGAAAGCTAAAGAGCATACATATCTCTACGATAAGTTTGTATCGAGTTTTTACAAAGAAAAACCTAGTCCTTATCATCCTGATATGTGGTTGGATGTAACCATGAATGTGAGTCGATATAACACAGAAAATGGCTACTCTATCATGTTCAGTGATAAACTGGATCTGATTCGACGTCTTTATCTTTACCTCAAACAAACTCACAAAACCTTCAATGCTGAAGAAGTTCGAATTGGTGACATGGTTTATGTCTACAACGATAACCGACCAAAGAAGGTGTGTGGGTTGAATGAGGGCAATTCTATTAGTCTGAAGGCTCGTTTTGGTAAAGCTCAGAAATACCATCCTGATGACCTTTGGTCGAAAGAAGACCTCTTGAAGCTACCAGTTGAAGTTCAACAGTACTTTGAACTGTAAACCACTTAGAGTTATACTCTCTCAGATATTTCGAATTCAATTATTACGACGATGCATTCGATAAGTTCTACGAATTGATCAGCAAACTTTAATACATTCAATTCAATCATCCCATTCTTTAAATAAAGGAAAGTATTATGGTTACAAACTCAAACACAACAATTAAAGGTAGTGTACTTAAAGTAATTGGTGTCTTATTGACCTCAGTTTTTGTAATTAGCGGTTGTGGTAGGGATGACGCTAAAATTGCCTCAGCCAACCTCAGTAAGGCTGCTGATAATTTTGAAGTCATGCGGCGTACCGTGTTCTATAATGGTATCACTGGTGAATACATGCTTTCTATTGAAGGACTTTGTTCATTAGGTAAAGCTCAAGAAACTAATGCAGTCACTGTTACATGTAAGACAAGTCCTCGACAATATAAAAAGCACTTCCTAGGACTTTCAGATAACGTGACCTATTTCTCCGAACAGATGGACAGTGTTAATGTTAACGTCCATCACTACCGCGTTGTATTCAAACCGCAAACCATTCTTCCATCACTAGATATTCGAGCTAGTACGTCTGATGCTGTTGATGTCTTCCGAGGGCATTAACCCCTTCTTACTAAATGGAAAAAGAAATGAAACGAGATTTTACAGAAGACCAATTGCGTGAAGCTTTGAACATTATTAAAGAAGATCCTTTCTTGAGGATTGACATCGGTTTTAACGAAGAGGGTAAGATGGTTACTGAACTTCGTATTCGATACATGCCTACCGCAGGTGGAGTACAGTTTAGTGTCAAAGGAGTCTCTTGGAATGGAGAGCATAGCGGTATTTACTTCCATAGTGAGGACGATGCATTCAACTATATCAATGACAAAGCTATTGGCCAAATCATTGAAAGGTGTGACAGACTCAACCGCTTCCGTCAAAACTTAGGAAGAGAGAAGAAGTACGATCATTCTGCCATCATTCTCGAAGTGGTTACAGAACCATGGCAGGCTACCTCACTAGTATCAGGAGAGAAAAATGAGTAAGATTAAAGCCAGCAGTCAAATAAGGATTGTTAAGATCCATGCTTCTCGTGGATATGGTGATGGTCATTGGGAAGTTATTGAGGAAGTGAATAGCAGTACCTACAAACTTCGCTGTGTCGATACTTCAGAAGTTATTTATATCTTCAAAGCACATTGTTTCGAAGATACAGGTACAAGGAAACTAACTCTTCAGAAACGACGAGAATATACTGAAGGAATTGGTAAGCGTTAAATTTCCAATAAATATAAACATTCTTAATAAAAGGAATAATTCAATATGGCTAACGTTATTCAATATCTGCATAAAAAGCATGATAAAGAAAAGATGGCATAAATAGGGAGTCCAAAAGGACTCCCTATGGGTGTGGTGAGTACTAGCAATACTCACCATTTTTACAACAACTCACGAAAAGGAGAAATCCATGAGTGATACTACAGAAATGCGCTCGCACCGCATTTCATCATCACTGGCTTTTAATAGTCCAACGATGATGTTGGTCAAAGCGATTGAGGTGGGTAAATACCAACCTCAACCAAGACCTACCAGTATTATTCTAGTTGAAGACGAATAAGTTTTCATTAGAATAATCAAGGAGAGAATAAAATATTCTCTCCTGTATGATAAAAGGTTATAATAATAAAATATTTATATTAGATGTTTTATTATTATACACCATAAAGGAAAGTTATTGTGAGTCAACTCATCTGGCGAATCGAATTCAATGGCGAAGGTCCTTTCGTCAATGAAGAGTCATTTACGAAAATCCAGAATACCATCTTAAAAGAAGTAGGTGGGGCTGATCGTTTCCATACTACCTTTCTCAACCTTTACACCCAGCGAGTAGACCCTCCTTACATACGGAAAGCATTTAAACATCTTTTTGACAAAGAAACTGCTCTCCCTATAGATAAGGATGTTAAATTTGGCTTTCCTTCTAAAGAAGTCATGGAGGATAGCCTTTGTATTAACCTAGAGGAGTATCCATATAGAAGCATCTACTATACCCAGTTCGCTACGCTATTTAGAGAACTAAAAGGTTTTTGTGTTAAAGTCTATTTAGCTAACCCCCTAGCCCAAGCAACTGAGGAAATAGCTTTTAAATTCTCAGAAGCTCTACTAGTAGAGACGGCTAGTACTATCGAGCAATACAATCAGCTTTAAAAATAATGTATTAGCTAATATAACGTGCTAGCACATATTGTAAGAAGAGTCTTTCCAAACTTAATATATACAAAAAGAGAACCTCTGTGTTCTTTTTTATGCCGTAAAGGAGTTAGTCATGTACATTGTTGAATTCACCACCAGGACCATTGAGATTGAAACAACATCTGTAACAGTTGGTAGTAAACGCTCTCTAACTAATCTCATTATTATCCTAGAGAATAGTAAAAGTGTTCTTCATTGGAAGATTAACGGACACCGTCCTTCAGATATAGGACTCAGTAACGATTCTTTCAGTAAGGAAAAAGTATGAATTAATTAAGGCATAAATAGGAGGTCCAAAAGGACCCCCTAAGGATGATGAGTGCACCAACACTCATCGTTTTTACTAACTACTCACCAGGAGATTCTTCTATGAGTAATAGTGCTACGATACGCGAGTATCGAATTACACCTGCATTAGGACTATTAAGTCCAGTACAGATGTTAAATGCTGCTAAAGATAAAGGTTTATATAAACCCCAATCTACACAGCAAGGTGTGACATTATCTAACCTTCGCAAGCAGTTTAGATAAGACATACAATAAAAGAGAGGCCACCACCTCTCTTTTACTACCACCTATTAAATAGAGAATGGAGAAGTTCTCACATATAATGTTAATATTGCTTTAAATTTATATACTTCTCTTAAAGAGAAACAAATCCTATCTTTCTTTTTTTCTTTGTTACAAGTAAAAATATCTATTACAATAAGAAGCAAAGCAAACAAATCTTATGTCAATCTTCTATAATTATTAAATAACATCTTATTAATTAAAACATGAAAGTTTTAAAAAATAGTACGAGGTCTCTATGCGTGAGATATTGATAGCAGGAGGAATTGAGACTGGACTTGATCCTTACTGGAATAATGTGTCTCTGTTATTACCTTTATCTGGCGATGACGGATCTAAACCTCTTTTAGATGCAACAGGAAAAGCTATTACTTACCATGGTTCAGCACAGATAGTAGAGACTCCTTCTAAATTTGGAGAGGGTAGTCTTTCTGCATTAACAGCTTCAGACTATCTATCCTTTCAAGGCGGGTCTCCTTTTAATTTCAGTAATAATGATTTCACTATTGAATTACAGTTATATGTAAGCTCATCTTCAACAGGTTCTATTCAAGCCATATATGAGGATCGTGTCAATGCAGCGACCGATCTTGTCTGTGCACTTACTTATACTTCTAATAAACTAACTATGTGGATGTGGATCTATGGTGTTCATGTTACAGCAGTTGGTTCAGGTCTTACCGTACCTCCTAATACATTTAATCACTTAGTCTGGTGTCGATCAGGTAATACTATTAGAACATTTATAAATGGTGAAATTAATCAAACCTCCACTTATACAGGAACAGCAGGTGGTGGACCAACAGTGCGTTTATTAGGAAGTACTTATAGTCAGCCAGTAAATGCTTATGCTAATGATATTAGAGTAACTAAAGGTATAGCTCGCTATATAAGTTCTTTTGATCCTCCAACAGAACCTTTCCCAATTAATAGTTAATATAAAAAAGGATTTAGAAATGAGTAAAGAATTAATGTTAATCCAATCCCTAGTTGGTGGAGGGGGGTAACGAATGGCGATATTGTATTTTACGGTGAGTTAGGTCCGAATTTTTTAACTTATGAAGATCTAAGTCTCCATTTTAATGTTGGGGAAGGGCAGCTTAATACTGGAGTAGGGGTAAATCACTGGCTTCGGTTCACTATTGATGATAAAGAAATTATAATTAGTAAGGTTAGTGTTAGACGTTCTTTAACATATAAACATCTATACTCGAAAGGCTTAATCTACGGTACTGATGATGTAGGTCTTTACACCCCTGATGGGTTAGTTGGTGTAAATCAATTAAAGACTATTGTTATTCGAGGACAGGCTTACAAATGTCGGTTAATTAGAGGCTGTGATGGCGTTTCTGGGCTTACGACTGGTAATAGTGGTAATGATCCTGTAGGTACATACAACTCTGAATGGAGTCGATTATTCTATCCAATAGTTACAGATAAGAAAGACGTTGTGTCTTACCAAGGTCCTATGATTGGTAATTATACCGACGATAGTTTAGAAATGAATGTCCGATATAGCTGGTGTCAGGAAGTTCTAAATAGCGGACCTACTACTCAGTCAGTCTTAAGAGGTGGTTTTAGTGTAAGTAGAATGGTTTGGGCAGGTAATGGGAATTACAACGTATGGCGACCATGTCTTGAAAAGATTGACTAATTATTCTACTGCTGAAATATTTAATTCTAGATTATTTCAATTATATATAACTGTTATGACGTCACTAGTTAACAACTCAACATTCTTAAGGTGTTAAACATGGACTATAGAACAAAGTTGGCTGTAGAGTATATCGAAGATAAAATCAATAAGCTATTATTTACAACTGATCCTGATCTTTTTCTTTATCAGGATCAGGGCTTTGCTATTATGCAGCAATGGGATTCTGATACTGTTTCTGGATATGAGCCTACTAATAGATTCTATGTCTGGGTAATAGCTGAGCGTAAAAGAGTGAGTGCTGAAGATTCACTCCAGAATACCATTAAACAGTTTATTGAAGTTATTGAATCTCAACATGAAACTTCCCTTAACTGACTTCATTTCTTTTACGCTTTTAAAAAGCTATGAGAATTATTGGAAAGAGAAGTATCTTAAACCAAACCAAGTAGAATTACGGTCTAGATCTCGATATAGTGCTGTAGACAGATTGAGAGTTCCTGTGCCTGTTCTTATAAGGACTGAACATGGTTCTCTTTTGTTCTCTCTTTCTTCTTCTCCTCAACGTCAGGTAAAGAACCTAACGAATAAATTAGAGGATTTGAGAGTTAAGGTAATTGAGTATTTAGTTCTTAAGGATTCGGTAACAGAAGAAGTCCTAGAGTATTATAGAGAACTAAAACAACACGTAAGCTATCATCGCTATCCAACCAACCACTACTTAAGAAACTTTTATATTATCTCACTTCTAGAGTCAGGCTTTACACTTATTAACGCTAACTTAGGAAGAGGAGTCGATATAGAACAACTTCTTAAACAATACCCTACACAATTCAAGGATTACTTTGGTAATCTTAGTAGTAATTGAAAAACATAATAGAGCTTCCTAAGAAGCTCTATTTATGCCCTATTTATAGATAAGCATTTCAACAGTAAACCCTTTCTAACTATAGAGTAATCAAAAGGAGCAAAGGTACTCAACATGAAGGTAGTTATCAACTCTTTTAAAACCATCGATGAGTTCGAAGTACATTGTACTAAGATGATTCCTCGACTAACGAGATTCAAGCATTCAGAACTACGATTGAATGCTAAAATGGCTGTCTTTGTCAAAACAGATAGAGATATCTTTACCTTATCATTCACACAAGTTCCTGTTAAGCAAATGAAAACGCTACTTAACAGAATGGATATGTTCGATGTTCCAGTAAATGAACTAGGTTATCTAGAAGTTACTGTAACTGAAGAGGATGTGGAAGAGTATCCTGAGTATTTCTCACACTCTACCTCAAAGGTAATAACTTCAAGAGATAAGCATGACTACACTATTCCTTGTGAAGCACCTTTTCATACACTCGTAGCAAAGAAAGCTTTCTTTTTAGAATACCTTTTAAAAGAAGGTCATCTTGTTGCTAAAGCAGGTGTTCAAACAGGAGGTAGTTATTACCATCGCTTGTCTAAACAATATCCCAAACAACTCGTTAGTGGTTATCGATAAGGAAATAAGTCATGAATAAAATCAAACTAGTAAAGAAGCGGGATGTAGAGTTCATAGACTTTACAAGTATTAGGACAAGAATCATCGAAAAGGAGGGGAAGAGTCTAATCTTACATCTTAACCATTCTTACACTGAGGATGACAGATATGTTGTCATTTACCATAATGACTCCGTTTTTCCTATCTTACATTTCTCAGCGACTTGTCAGGTTAGTCAAGTAACTGAAAAAGGATTCTCTGCATACGGTACGATGGTATTGAGAGAAGGACAATGGGGATTCAAAGCTATTGATTCCTCCTTTTATGAAATCTATCACATTCCACATCTACCAGAATGGGAGCGATTAGAAGAAGCAGAACTTGAAGTCGCTGAGAAGTATCTATCTCAATGCGATCTTTCTGAATTCTTAGACTAAAAGAGGAAGGGTGATGTTTATTTTAAAGAAGACACTTCATGCTGAGATTCAGTTAGCTGAGTTCAGAGGCTATCATAAAGCAAGAGAAGATCTGATTAAGGAGAAAGAAACATATGCTGAATTTGATCGTCAGCAATTACTGAACACCTTCATTATTGGTGTAAGTAATGAGTATGAAAATCCTTATATTGGTAAGGTTGTTGATTTCTTTTCTTCTGATCCAGTTATTTGGGACTTTGTAACAAATACTGAATTTGTTTTTATGGGCGCTTTTAAACCCTATACCAAACAGCTATTTGAAGCCTTATTGAAACTCTCTCCTGAAGAACGCGCAGCAGTTATGTTCGTCAATCTGTATAAGGGTAAAGAAGTCTCTTTCAATAAGGTATTGCGTCCTGATACTGCTATACTCTCTCCTGATGAAATCAAACATACCTTAATGACAAATGGTTATGATTGGGAGAAAGGCGTAGGAAATCCCACCATTTCAAAATAATTAGGAATACTGTCTAAAGGTATACATATAACTATCTTTAGACAGTGTCTATAAATAGGAGATTACAATGAAACGTTTAATTAGAACAAGTCTGGAGTCTTTTAGAACTTTAGATTATTTCACTTTAGTTAAAGAGGAGCAAACCATATTACCTAATACAGAAGAAGTTAAAGAAAACATTTGGGTATATCGTGACCCAATGGGAGTGTTTATCGACTGGCACAACCATATGAGAGATCTAGCACTACGTCATGATTTACGACGCAACTTTGAGTTCTAATTTAAAGGAGTTTACTTTGAACTTCCTACAGTTAGTAGCTCTAAGAATAGATAATTCAATCAACGGCATAAAGAGAGGGAATAATCCCTCTCTTTAAATAGACTTACTTAACCTTAAGGATTCTCAGGATCTGGAACTGGATCAGGATCAGGTTCATCATCACCAGGAACTTCCGTATCATCATCACCGTCTTCAAAACCAGCTTTCTCATAAAGTTCAGGATACAGAACTTCATTAAGAGGAGCTAGCGTATTACCAGCACGACGATAGACAGTTTTCTTTTCTTCACTACTCCAAATAAATGGGAATACTAGTGCTTTAAGATCAGCTTGTCTGCGCCATGGTCGAATAGTTGCAGCCATATAAACACCTTCTTAACATGTTAAAAAATAATGAGAGGTTATATTTCTCAAAAGATTCAGCCTAGTTGTGTTTGAAATAGTGTTTTTAATTAGAAGTTAAAAAGAACTTTATTTTAAGTACATATCACTATATTGACAAAGGTTATTACTCATTTAACTCTCCTAGGAGAAGAATAATGTCAGTCTGGCTAAAGATGGATGCTGAGAAACAAAGCGTCGTAGGTAAATTCATTGAACGTGCTTATTATGGTAGAGGTGAATTGCGTTCTTTAATTGACCTAGCACCCAACAGACAAGGTCATCCTGATGATGGTAGGTGTCATTCTCTTAGACTAAGTGGTAAAGCAGAAGATCTTCTTCCTTGGTTAGAGTTGTTTGAAGAACTCACCAAAACAAACCTATCTGAGATTAAGAAAGAATTACGAGATGGAAGGGAAGTTATTACTGCTAGAGTATTACATCCTTCTTTGTTCATGAATTAGTTTTTAGTATCTTCTATGTATGGAGACTTTACCTATGGGTCACCGCATTATCATTCTTCCTTTTGAAGAAGCTGTTTCAACAGCAGTAAAACAAAACATTGAGTACGACAAAAGCATTGGTATTTATAACGAAGGCAATGAAGATATTTACCGAGAAGAAGCCATCTTTCTGTTAACGGTCTTAGGGGAGAATTTCCTCCCGGAAGACCCATCAATCCCTCACATCAAAGTAAAGAAATGAGAAAATACTTTAAAGCAGAAACACACGAAGAACATTTGGAACGTCTCCGCAGTCAATATCCTGGTAGGTATATCTATTGGGAGAAATCTAGAGAAGTCCCTAAAGGAGAAGTCTTTAAAAACTGGACTAAGATCTTTAACGAACGAGAAGCTAAACGACTATCTTCTCAAGTAGATAAAGATTTTAAGACCTACCTTGAAGCAGCAAAACTATCTGAAGATGGTAAAGCTTTAGCGTAAGAAAAGGAAAAAGTGTGGAAGCTATTAAAAAATCTAAATACATTCTAGCTTCATATTGTCAAGATATGAAGGTAGGGCAGAAAAAACCTATTATATTTGATACGGATAAAGGAGAGTATATCTATATCGAAGATGTAGGTTATGTACTAAAGAAAGAAGTAGAGTGTGGTATTATTAATTATGTCTTCCTATACCACATGGAAAAGCATCGCCAGCGCTTTAAAGTAAAAGTCGTCGGTAATGGGGAAAATAAAAGAACTATTGCAGTGAGGACGAAAAATAAGGCTTGGTTTATTAAGCTTTATAAAATCCCTGCTGAACTTATCAATGATAGAAAAGTTGTCCAGTATCCACGACACTTCATCATTTACTAATAATTAAATAAGTAAAAGGGGTTTGAGGCAGCCTCTTTTTTTTAATTTTTAATTATTAGTTCCATCATATGGATTTTCGATAGTCCTATCTTTAACACTAATTTAACGACAAACAAGATGAACCTTATTAACTTGAACGAAAAAGCGATTACCAATATCAAGATTGGTGATGAAGTACGATCCTATCTCACGCATGATATTGGTACAATCAGTGAAGTTGATCTGGAAAATAAGACTATCAGTATTAGTTGGGCTAATGGTCATGAGAGTTCTGAAGTAGCTCATAACAGACTAAAGACTGTTGGTTACGTTAATAAAGTTTCAAACTAAACTACCAAAGAGTTTACAGGGGTCTTTTTAGACTCCTGTATTATGCCTTAGTTTTATTTTTTTATCCAGTTGAGCTAATATATAGGTTAGTTTAATTTGAACATATATCATTATTATAATAAGCTAATAGAATTATAAGAAACAAAAGGAACTTAACATGAAAGAGTATAAATACTTTAAAAGTGATCTAGATGACTTTATAGCTTTCATCATTGCTGCTTCAGCATCAGTAATATTTATCTTAATGCTGGTGTTTAACTTAGGTGTTAGACACGATGTTAAAATGAAACCTGGTACAGAAATTAGAGCTGAGAAAAAAGAAAATGGAAACTAAACAATTCACACAAGAAGAACAACTTCTATTAAAGAGAAAGACAGAAGTCCTTGACTTTCTCACTAAGTACTTTAATCTACTACCTGTAATGAATGGTAAGTATACAACTACTATTTCTGATGTAGTAAGGATTGTGAAGCCAGTATTTATTGATTTAGTTAATGGTAGTCCTAAAGAAGAGTTTTCCTTAACCCTTCATAAAGACAGTAATCTACTTTCTTTTCTAGTAGTTGTAATGGATACAATTAAAGAGCGTTTTTCTTTTCTATCGATTAAAGAAGAGAGAATAGATAAAACTGATGCTGTTGTTGAGATTTCATACACAGTTTCTTTTACTGATGAGGTAGAAGATGACTCAATTAAAGAGTAAACATAAAGTCGTTTATTGTTACACAGAACATGCTTTTATTAGTGACAACTATACTCTTATTAAAGCAGTTATTGATAATGAAGTTTTGTGTAAAGTATTGAAAGATAGTTTGGGATTTGATGAAGGTTTTGTTAATGCCATTAAAGGGATGAAAGATGTAAAAATTCGTTCTTTAGATGACTATACTAAGAACAGGGAGTTAAATAGAGTATATACTCATATTTGTCATTGCATCCCAAGACATCATCCCGAATTTGTTAAAGTGGTAGAAGGACTCAAAAATTCTTCATTCACTGTAAAAGAAATTGAAGGCAATCAATACACTATCGCCAACCTAATAAATAATTATGAATTTGTCATAGAGCAAAGCGATCTCATTACTATCATTCCTGAAGGTAATGAAGCTCCTTATGAGCGTCGAGTAGTATGTGCTGCTAATAAGTCTACTAATACAGATAAGATGGTAACTAGTGCTCGTCATCACGACATTAATATGAACGAGATGATTAAACTCATTCATGAGTTAGAAACGTTGAAAAACGAACCTGTCTCTGACTTTAAATTACAGGGATTTGTTGATCAGCATAATGTCTTTATGACTAGAGAAGAAGCTAAGGCTCTTGCTGTAGGGAATCAACAGATTCGTCGTAAAGTAGGTGGTGATGAAGAAAGACTCTATAGTGAGAACCTTTACTAACATAAATGAGAAAAACAATGTTAATTAAAGACGCTGTTAAATATTTGGAAGTAGGTCGTAACTATGTTAAACCCAAAGGAGATTCTTTCAACAACAGTACTTTCTACTTTTTAACAGAAGAAGGGTTAAACTGGTGCTATGCTGGTTCTGTAGGAGGAATAGTAAAAGGAAAGGACTTAGATAAACTCTTAAGTAACTCTTTCGATATCTATGCTGTCTATAGTGAGAGGAATGACTATTCCATTATCGAAGAACCAGACATTAAGCTAAACTTTGTCGACTTATTAAAATAGTAGAGTGATTAAAATGGCATCCATCTTTACTGACTCCTTTTTCGATAACTTTATCGATTACCCTGGTTGGAATATCTCAGAGAATCCTTTACCATTAGGAACTCTCTACGATTATATCTCCAGTACTTTTCTAGATGGCTTTATTAATTATGTAAATATTAAGAAAGCTTACCTTATTCAACGGTATAGATCACCCGGAGATATTATCCCTTTGGAACAACTGCAACCTTATCGACAATCTAACTCCGTAGTATTACCAGATAGGGATTTAACTGTCGAAGAAGTATTTGAGTTATATACACAAAAAGATATCAATATCCATACCAAGATTAGTACATTTAGAGATGACGTAGTTATTCTATCTCAAGCACTCAGTAATCCTAAGTGCTGGATCTACTTCTATTACGATATGGATTGTAGCGATTGCAGTATAGGTAGGTTTGAGACTGATGAGCCTGAAGAAGTTGTTATAGTTAAACTAGAGCAACACCTAGAAAGCTTTAATAACACCAAAGGACCCTTTAAAGAAATCCCTCTCCATTTCTTTAAAGGATGGATATCTTCCTAAGTAACTATTAAGAGAATAGGTATCTAAATGGATGACATAATTAAAGCACTAGATATTTCTGAAAAAGAATTACCTATAGCTAATCAACTCTTTGCTAACTATATTGAATTTATAAGGAAGATGGAAGCTAGTGAGTATAAAGACGCTAGTATCTATCTATCTAGATGTCGATTTACTGAAAGTAAATTAGAACAAGAAACAGTAGCTAAGATAAGAACACTTTTTAAATATCCAGAAGAATTAAAAAGCATTAATAACCTTTACCTTAATAGCGAATTAATAGTAGAATTATATAAATAAAAAATATGAGACAAATCTTTACTTTAAATAAGCTTTTCTTCTTAGTTGATAAAGAAGTACACGAACATACTCTTACTGCGGTAGTAGATCAGTTATTTAAACCTAGTAAAGGTAGTTCTACTATTATGGTTAATGAAGTTGTTTTAAATATTAACAATGAAGTCTTTAGTATAGAAACTATTTTAGATAAAGAAACAAACGTTCTTTCTTCTAGAATGACTAAAGTGGATAATAAACCAACTACTATTACCTATCTAGGTTTTAAAGTGAATATCCATTCCAAAGAAGATAAGAATCTATCTCTTTTTGGTAAAGTAAAACAATTCATTCAGAAGTTATTCAACTCACCTCTACTACAATTGAGACACTTTAAAAAATGAATACAGATACTATTACGATCTACGAACCTTATGGATAAATAAGAAGAAGTCGCTCGATTAATAGTTGCTGAGCATAGCAACCTGAGTCAAGAGACTCCATAACCTGTATTAACTCAAAAGGAATAACCATGCATCAAGAAAACAACACCACCGCAGTCCTCTCTATCGACTTCTCAAAAATGACTAAGAGTGAAAGAAAAGAAGCTACTGGAACTCTTACAGGTGCTCTTGATGCAGAGCAAGAAGTCTTTTTTGAAGCAGTAGAAAAGCTTGCTAAAGAGTTTGGTATTTCTTCCCTTCAAGCTACAAAGGTAAATTACCTCCGTACACGTAGTCGTTGGACACCAGAGTTGGAGAAAGAACTCATCGAGCGATTAAAAGAAGGTGAGGATATTAACATCCTCGATTTCGGTGTTACTGAAGAATCTCTTGCAGCAGCTACAAAACTCGTCGATGAAGTAGCAGCTAAGTACGAGAAATAGAAATAATAAAAAATACACTACTTCTATAGTTTGCAGGAGTAGTGTGTTCTAGACTAAATTAAGTATACATCATTTATTAGTAGCAGATAGAGAAAGATCTTAATCTTCTAATTTTTGTAGTTGTTAGGTAAAAAAATCCGACATGTCCCTTGCCCCGGTCTTCTAAACCGGTAGCGTAATAAAAGCAGGGAGGAGCTGACTGGATCGTTTCCAGCATGTCGGTCCATTATTTATTCCTATTGTAAAACTTCTATAGCTTGGAATAATAGGAATAAATAATGTACGTCTTAAGGGTCTTTAGTTTAATTGGAAAAAACACCCGGCTCATAACCGGTGAGAGTCTCGGTTCGAATCGCGAGAAGACCCACCATGAATTGTAAGGTAGCAAAAGAGGTATTTAGTAAAGATCTCGCTCAATTCGGGTTGAGTGCTTTAGTTGGCTTTGCTGATGATAATCTTCTGTATGCCTCCTTACTTTCTTTTTTATAATCTTAAAAACAAATAGATCTTATAGTTAAATATCAGATCATTTTATTTTAAAGGCAAGTAATGAGTAAAGAATTGCTAATTAGTTCTACTCCCCCCCCCCATGAGTCAAGTCAATGGCGGCCTATACCACTAACGCCGCCTTTAGACGAAAGCTATAATAGTGTTATGATTAGTGTATTAGGTGATTTATATTGTTACGGGAAAGCTACCTTAACCCCTCCTTATCGATTTAGCTCTCATTACCTTATTAATCCTTCAACACTCACAACAACTCCTTTAGCTGTAAGTGATGTACGTACTGATCACGGAATGATAAATATTGGTGATTATATATATTTAATAGGTGGAAGTAATTCGAACGGCGCAGCTTTTAATAAAGTAGAGAGGTATGATATTATAAGTAACACTTTCTCTACTTTATCAAGTTTACCAAATAATGCCAGTTACGTTAAAGCTGGACTATTTGAAGGTAAAATATTTGCTATTAGTGGTGCAGGGGACAGAAAGGTTTACGTTTACGATATTGTAAACGATACATGGGAGAGTCGTACAATTCCGACTGCATTTGACTTTATTTATCGTAATATTGCTTATGTCGATGGCTACTTTTATTGTTTTGGCGGAAGAACACCTCTGGCCGTCGTATCTGATTCCGCAACTCGGTACTCAGTGGAAAACGATACATGGGAATATTTGAATCCCGCCTCTAATATGCCAGCTAACTTTTTAGCTTCTACAGCAGTATTAGGTGATAATATATACATCTTCGGTGGCTTCACAGATAACGGTATTACTACTAACTCGTTTTACTGTTATAAAATAAGCTCAAATGAGTTTGTACTTATTGAAACTGAAGTTTCTCCTGCAAAACGTAGTTATAGTACAATGACAACTTTAGACAATAAAATTTATTTGTACAATGGTAGAGACGATACACTAATTTATGGCGACCTTTGGGAATTCACTCCCTAAGCTAAAGAAGAGTGTTATTTATAGCAAAATGAGGAGAGTATTTGACTCTCCTCAATTATGCCCTCAATAATAAAGTTAGAAAATAACAATTATATATCACCACTATGATAATCTAAACGAACTCTATTTCTAACATGATTACTGATCCTCTTTTCCAACCTGCAAGTAAAGCACCTAAGAAACTTAACAAGCTCATCAATTATGCAATTGTAAAAGCAAGAAATCATAACTCTCACGGTAAGCAATCCGTCTATGCTATTGCTATAGACAGTAAAGGATTAATCCTAGCAGAAGCAGGTAATCGCTATAAAGCAGAACATCCTACTCAAGGACAACAAGTTAATATTTGGAATGTCTATAATAGAAACAAATTCAGTAATACTAAAGAAGGACATTACATTCCAGATAGCACTCATGCTGAGCAATTCCTTATAGAGCGACTAAAACGAGTACCTAAAGAAAAAAGAGCAGGCGTTACGATTATTGTAGCTCGATCTACAACTAAATTAACAGGTACAAATGCTAAACCTTGTATTGTTTGTACTAATAGTCTACTAAGAATCCAGAAGAGATTGGATATTAAACGTGTGTTTTATACAACCTCGGAATAAATAAAGAGAGATATGAATAATACTTTAGTCAATACCTATACTCTAGAAGCAGATTGTGTTACGGATGCTGATGGGTTTATTGGTTCTTGTTTAGAAAGAAGTATTCCAATTAGTGTAGTTATTTTTCAATTCAAATCTGACAAGAATGATGTAACGATGCAGTTTGAAACGACTTTAACTAAAGAAGCCGTTATTGAAATCTTAAAGAAGCAACCTAATAGTAAGCGAATGCTCAACTCTCTTAAAGGTAATTAATACATCATGGATACTGGAATCAAGTCTTTCATTATTCAAACGCTATCAGAATCTACTCGATCTGAACTCAGAGACCATTATTTTTGTGACAGGGAAATTAGCTGGTGGAAGGATTCTGAAGAAGTAGCTTCCGCTTATCTTGGTAGGAATGACGAATTTCATTTTGATCACCAAGGAACTACTTACACTTCTGATAACTGGAATGAGATTAAAGAATTCGTTAAATTAGGTCAGTTAGGTAAAGTAAGTCGAAATGACTCTACAGGTGAAGATACCTATCGCGGCGCTTAAACGACATATAAGACTATTCCTATCCTAATCAAGTGTGAGGTTCTATACAAACTAAGAAGTATAAACCTCATACTAACACAAAGGTAATTGAAACAATGAGTAATTATTATTCCCCTACTATCATTGAAAACAACGGTCAGAATGCTTCTACTTTTGATATCTATTCAAGGTTACTAAGGGATCGTATCATCTTTATCCGTGGAGAAGTAACTGAGACTCTTTCTAACTCAGTCATTGCTCAATTACTCTTTCTAAACAGAGAAAGTAAAACTCGACATATTTCCATCTATATTAATACTGTAGGTGGTTCAGTCTATGATGGTATGTCAATCATTGATACCATGAACTATATCGAAGCACCAGTTCATACACTGTGTATTGGTAAAGCTATGAGTATGGGTGCTATCATCTTAGCAGCAGGTCAAAAAGGTGAACGTGCTATTTTAAGGAATGCACGAGTAATGATTCACCAACCTTCTGGTGGTGCTATTGGTAAAAGTGATGATATTCTTAGTCATGCTAATGAAATCATCTCAGTTCGAAATAGCATTGAAGAGCAATTCTCTGAGATGACTGGTCAGTCCATTGAGAAGATTAATGCTGATATGAAAAACGATACCTTCTTAACAGCACAAGAAGCTATTGAATACGGTATTGTAGATAAGATCCTGATTAAAGGAAAATAAATACAATTACATATCACTAAAGAGAGAGTGGGTAAGAGATGCGTAGAGGTACACAATTTATTCAAGCAGTTAAGAAAGTCGCTAGTGACGAGAGTATAGATAAGATTATTATTTTACACTCTAATTGTCTCGACATCTCCTATATCGAGACAACGACTCATAAAGAAGGTCAAGTAACTATTGAAAAACAATGGTTCTCTAAAGGTTATATTTGTAACCCGAAGATTCGTTTTAAGAAAGAAGAAAAAGAAGAGATGGTAAAGCAACTTTTAGAGAAGAGTTATACCCAAACACAAATCTCTAAGTTGTTAGATTTACCTCAATCTACAATCAGTGTTCTGAAGAAGAAGTTTGGTCTAATTAAAGGAAATTAAAGACATGTCTTTGAGCGAATTGGTTAAAGGTAATATTGATAACTTCATTAATGAAAATAGTGAGTTACGAGGCGCTATTAAATTCATTAATCGAATCATCACAACGCCTACATCAGAAGAAGATTTGATTAAACCTAATGTCACTCTGAATATGAGTGATCATAAAGAGATCTCTATCTCTCTTGTTACAGTTGAAGCAGGTGTAAACCAAATCAACCCTGGTAAAGATGAGCAATTCGTAGAAGTAGTTCTTTCTGAGCATGATGATGAATTGACTCAGTGTGAAGTTCGTGGTCTGTGGTATTGGTCTTTAAGTGATATTACCTACGCTATCTATACCTTCATTACTCTGACTGAGTCACGAAGTGCTATGGATATCACTGCATTCGCATTCTCTAGTGAAGAAGTGATGGGGGAGTCTGTATTCATCTCTGAACCACTAGATATCGAAGAAGAGGAAGATGATGAGAATACCAATTCGAATCGTATGAATATCATCAATGATCTCTAATGCAAGTTAAGTAATTCAATTAAAGGCATAATCAGGGAGAGCTAATTGCTCTCCCTATTTTTGTTGTTTATTAAATAAAAGGTGAAAGAAATGGATTTTTATAAAGCTGGTGATGAGAAGTATTACTCTGAAGAAGATAACTCAATGATTATCGAGGAGAAAGAAACAGGTGGTTATGAATTCAAAATCGATGGATTCAGTGTCGATGAGGATGATGATGTTCAAAACATCGCTGACCGCCAAGGCTTTACAATTAGTGAGGATTAATGAAACTCTCAACTAGTGTAAGAAGAGATATCCTTCAATGGTTAGATAACCTTCCCAAAGAAGAACTTTCTTTGAAAGCTATTGATCCTAACACAAACACTTATTCAACTGAGAAGACTTTTAGATATCAAGTGGGTAAGGAACAATACTGTATTGATGTTAAACAACACGTCAGTACAATAGGTGTAAAGTTTGGTTTTAATCTCCCAGCCATTTATACAACTACTTTCTCTTTCTTTAAAATTAAAGATAAGGAAGTAAAGGGTGAATTTTCTTGGGAGCCTATTCATGTAGAGCGCAGGTTCGTAAAGGAAGTAGATTGGATTAAAGATGTACTTCAAGCTATTAGGGAGGGTAGTTTAGAAACCTCTCTAATGACTGACAACGAACCTGTTATTAATGAGATCACAGAGAAAGCTAGGACGTTTCTTAAGGTAGAGCATTTATTAAATCTCGTTAAGGAACATTCAATTGCTTCTTTTAGTAAATATGAAACAGAGGAAGGGATTACTTTCACAGTAAAACTAGAAGATAAAGAAATTAAGTTTATCACAAACTACGATAACTTACATCTTCTCAATCTAGTAACTGATGAGAATAATATCTTTGATATTGAATCTGTTTCCGATACAGTAGAAGTAACTATTTTATTACTTACTTATTTAGGTAAGCTAGTAAAAAAGGAAAAGACGGCATAAATAGGGAGATTATTAGATCTCCCATTTATGCCTTTGAATTAGGTGTTCTCTTACTCACTGCAATGAGTAAGAGAACGAACATTATCTTTCATATATACATTAAAAAATGAAAAAAATGAATACACTACTCAATAACGTTAATTACAAACCTGTTATCAATTGGAATAAAAGTCATCCAGTCACTACTGAAGTGGATGCTCATACTCAAAAATCAACAGGTCATTCCCACTGGGTAATCTCTATCAAGAAAAGTGATGTCGATAGTTTTTTCCGATTTATCGGCGACCAAACTGATAAGAGGAATATATCTACACCAGATCTACTAAACCCGTCCGATGAGGTCAAAGTATACCTTAAAGATCTCAACAAGTTACCTAGAGAGGAGCTTGTAAATAGGACTAGACATCTTACTTACACATGATACAGTCTATATATAAAAAAATATGCATTCTTAAATGAGAGAATGAATTAGTAGAGACTTCTATAAAAGGAGTCTCTACTATACAACCTTTCTTTTTTTTACCAGTCTTTAAGCTTTTGATAATTCTCTTCAGTATACGAAATACCTGTTAAATTATCAGCATTAACATCCCTATAAACATCGACTTGATGATATTTTAATTCATTAATTAGATTATCTAATTCTTTAGCATCTAAGCTATCATCAACATCTAGTCGAATATTCTCTAAAGTCTCTAAAGTTAGAATAAGGTCATTAAGGTAAGTCTCATCATTTTCAATAGATTCTACTGACACTTTAGATTGAGTCTTAACCCCCATAATCTCTTCAACTTGACGCTTACTCCATTCTAAGATATCCTTACTGCGTGTAGAGATATTATCTACTCCACCTGTATCTAAGAAGATATCATAGATATCAACTTGTTCAGTTTGACCTAAACGAGCACATCGAGCAATAGTTTGTGTCCTCTCATATTCTCTAAAAGGCGCATTTAACATGATGATAGTGCTACACATAGTTAGAGGTACTGCGGCACTAAGAGAATCATAGGTAGCAACGAGGATTGTGTAGTCAGGATTATTTCGCATATCACTTAAGATCTTAACTAAGTTCTTATTAGTGTCTGCATAGACAACATGACACTTAACCCCACGCTCTGTAAGTTGCTGTTGTAGACTCAATACTACTTGAACAAAGCTTGTAAAGAATACTGTTTTGCTATTAGAGGCGTTTGCCATATCTAAGAGAGTTAATTTCTTATCCCCTCCTTTCTCATCCATGACTAAATCAATATTAGCAATCTCTAGGTTACACCTAGTCCTAATACCGCCTAGAATCCTTCCTAAGGCTTCTCCTTGAATCTTTAAGGTAACATACTTATAAACACTCCTAGCTTCTCTAAAGACTTGTTTATCAGCACTGTCTAAGTAAGGGATGATGAATTCTTTTTCGAACTTATTACACCATGCAGGTTCAGTCTTATGAATTCTAGGATCATAATTCTTACGAAGAGTAGTAGCTACTTTAAAATATCCATTGATACTGTCAGCTAAACCAGGTTTCTTTAATTTAACCATTTCTAAGCATCTGAGATAGTCCTCAACATAACTATCCATATGTTCTTTATAGTACTTACTTCTTTCTACAACAAAATCACCAATGACTTTCTTAATATGTGGTAAGGTATAATCACTACCGTCTTTTAATTTAACACTATATTCATGAAAGTCAGGCTTATCAGTAATAACAGATTCTTTTGTTATAGTAAATTTAACTAAACCTAATCGATGAGCAATAATATCGTTAGCTTTACTGGAGTTCTTGCCAAAGATTTCTCTAAATCTTTCCTCAGCTCTGCTATTAAATAAGTTATCAATAGTTTTAAGCATAGGAATAACTTCTCTACCCATTGCTTTTAAAGGTGTACCACTCATCCATAATACAAAAGCTTGATTAATGTAAAGACATAAATCAATAAAGTTTTGAGTTCTATTACTAGTACTACCACTCTCATTCATGTTGTGACATTCATCGAGAATAATAGTTACCTCACCTAAACTATCTGCTTTAGTTTTATAAAGCATAGGTAAGAACTTTTCTAAGTATTCGTAATGGATAACATAGATACCTTTTTCTACTGTACTAAAGTTTTCATTAGTACTTAAGAAGTAGTTCTTAGGTTTCTTAAATAATCCCTTAATACTAACTTCCCATGGGTCCTTAATAGCATTTTTAGGACAAACGACAATAACAGTATCTGAGTGTAACATTGCACTCACAGCTAAACTCATATAAGTGTTATGAGTAACTACCCAGTCATCAGCAATGTAGAGTTTATCAGGATGATCAATTTCAATACATTGAACAGGTTCCACTCCTATTTTTTTAATTGATTTGATCTTTATCTTTCTATCATCGGGATTAACAGGTAATACACCATTAACAAAACATTCATTAAAGCGTTTGTAATGAGTAGCGATGTAACCTGCTTGTCGTAATTGATCTTCTACAAAAGCACCCTCTACTTCCCCAACTACTTTAAAAGTAAGGTTGCTATCATCACCACTGATATTACTATTACCAACTCTAACTCTTAATTGATTAACAATTTCTTTTTTGTTTAAGCAAACAGGTAAATCAATAGAGAGGGAGGTGATGTTAAAGATCTTATTATTCTCAAGAATCTGAGCTAAGCTTAAAATGCGGCGACCTAACCATCTAGAATGATAAACACCCCATAAATGCTCTAGACAAGAACGAGTTTTCCTACCATCACTGAATTCAATTTCATAAACCTCCATCTCACCTTGAGGATATACGCCTTTAACAGTAGTTTCCACCCCCGACCAAGCTAAGATCTTATCACCTACCTGAATATCTTTATTTAGAATAAAACCTTGTCTGGTTCTAAGTTTTGTATATAGAGGTTGAGCTTTACCTGTACCAGGCGCTGAGTCTAAAAGATAGCCTCTGAGGTTTAGTTTTTTCGCCTGGCTAGTAAGATGGTTGAAGAAGTCTTGCTGTGCTACTTTAGGTTTAAAGACAAATTGATTTAACTGAGATTGATCTAGAAGAGGTTCTTGAACTTCTTCATTAAGACTGCTTAACCATGTATTCTCTTTTAGACTATCTCTAATTTTAACGAGTACACGATTAGGAGTATGAGTATAACGTCGTTGGATAAGGGATTCGATAATATATAGAAACTCAATACCAAAGAACTTATTAAAAGCAATTTCTTTAGGTTTTTGATAAGAAAATAAATTATCAGTAATTTTACGAGTTCCCCATTGACGTCGAATATCTTCCATAAAGGGGATACTGTCAATACCTTTAATAATAATCAAATCATTTCTTTCTTCTACAGTAATAGAAGAAATTAAAGCAGTAAAGAAATTAAACATGTTTATATAACCTAATAGTTTATTTTTTTTTGTACACTAATCATAGAATGACAGCATAACTGGGAGTCCTAAAAAGGACTCCCTCTATGCCGTTTACCATAGATTAGAATTCCCACATGGGTTTTTCTTCTTCTCCATTTTCATTCACAATAGCGCCAGGTGTACTAACACCTAAAGTAGGTCCATGAAGATCATCTTGTAATCCTGCTTCTGGATGAAAGGGTAGAGCACAGAATAGATCTTTATCAGCAACTACAGCACCACCTTGACGATACTTACCACGAGCGCATGTTAAATACTTAACACCATTAATAGATTCAATATGAATAAGAATCTCTGCATCAACTTCTTGGTTAATCTGAGTAGAGCCTGAATACATACTCTTGTTCACAAACTCTTTAACTAAGTTATCTCTACCTTCACGAACCATCTTAGTAGCATCCGGAGACAGCTGCCAAGGCGTAATGAAAGTGATACCTCTGGCGCTCATGAAATTTCGGACCCTCCTAACAAGATCCCTTTTATCTTCACCAGTTGCTCCTTTTTCACAACCAGTAGTAGGAATCATCATTAAATAATCCAGCATACAAAGCTTTACACAATAACCTAAAGATTCTAACTCAATGATCTTTCTTTCAATATCTCGATAAGTCCAAGCGCTAGGGTTAATACGCATAAAGCGTACATGCCATCCATTAGCACTCCACTTCTCATGGATATATGCCCTCATGTATTCTGAGGTCATGTCACTGATAACAGGGACTTTCTTTTCTGCGTTAAAATACGTATCAGTAAAGATCTTTGTTAAGTTATCAGTAATTTCATCTTCTGCACTAATTCTAAGTAAGAGGGGTTTCTTACCTTCATCTTCTTCCCTTAAGAAAGGAGTATTATAGATAGCAGCATGACGAAATAAAGCTAAGGTAAAACCTGTTTTATGTTGGTGTTGTAATGCGCCTACTAATAATGTCTTACCAGCTCCTAAAGCACCTCTGAAGAATTTATTGATATGTTTAAAACCAAAAACAAAACTACCAATACCTTCTTCTGCTTTCTTAGCTTGGTCAAAGACAGTCTCTACAGCTTTAGAGTCACTGAGATCAAAATCAGCAATAACCGCAGGATCTTCACTATCTCCTTTATTTAAGAAAGGTTCGATCTCTGAAACAGACTGCATTAAATACTTAGGAATATCATCAACATCATCTCTACTGAACTTTAACTTTTTAGCTTTTTCATAAAAGAGTTCAATAGCATTAGTATCTCTTAAATACTTATTTAACTTCTTCTCTAAACTAACTGCACTCCCAGCAATCTCTTCTTCAGTTAACTCTGCTTCAATCATGACTTTCATTGACTCTAGTAATTGAGAGTCATTGCCACAGTCAATAGTAATCTGTTGAAGGAGGGTTAGTTTATCAATCTCACTTTCATTGACGAGTTGTTTAATTGTTTTAATTAAGCAACTAATAGCATCTCTTTCTTGATCTAGACCACCTCCAGTTAATTCAGGGAGCTTTATCAACTCTAACACCTGGAGAACTAAACTAGAAGTAGAAGTACTCTTATGAGGTAATTTAGATTTTAAAAATAGTAAAGTAATACAACTAGCTAAAAGATGTTTATTATTCATATGGCGGGTTTGATACAAATTCTCTTAGTATTTAGATGTAATGTATGAAAACAATTTCTCTTTAATTGGATTTAAATATAGAAAGAGTTCATACTGGACATATCATCTATTAGAGGCTATTTTAATTAATTACTAATTAGCTTGAAATACAACCAAATAGTATAGAAAATAAAAAACTTGGAGTAAACATACAGTGAAGCATTTTAACTCGATACTAATTCCTAATTGGATCGAGCAAGCGATCTTGGCAAATGATAAGTCTTTAGCAGATGTCATTAATTATGATGTCATGCGAGCTATCCTCAGCCCTGAGGACGTGCTCTATCTCTTACAATTTCAACAACTCAACACAGCTAGCTTTGATAATTCTGTACTAGGATCTAGCATTGAAAACCTTTCTTCTTACTGGCGTTCTAATACAGAGTGTCCTGAAGAAGTAGAAACCTTAACTAATATTGCTTATAATAGTGTTAATAATTATGAAGCATTCACATCAGGCATACTAACTCGTTTTAGTACTGCTGCTGTACTAGGGGCGGAAGATAAGGTTTTTGAGATACATGATTTGAGTAAGAACCTAAGTAATTCCGAACTTACTTATGCAATTGTGTTTGGACAAAATTCTCTAAGTACTGAAGCCGTTAATACAATGAGTCTTCAGACTAAATATGACTTAACTGAATCGTTATTAAAAGCACTCTATTCTCGCTTACCAACGGTTCAAGTAGCACTACTTCCTATTACTAAACAATATATTGAACTAATGAAAATTAGAGTAAATACCAACGCACTATAATTAGTTTGTATCTATTTTAAGATTAAATAGTTTGAGATATAAAACCTTTACAATCTCTTAAGAAATTTTACAAGGATTTTTCATAAATGAAGCCTACTAACAAGATTTTCGGTATTAATCAATCGGAAACGCCCGCACTGGGACTTAACAAAGCTATTGATCAGCTCAAAGACAAATTCGATCATGCACAACTGCGTGGATCGGAGAGTCTGGGTAAAGCAGTTTTCTCCTCGGAAGGTCTGGACCCAACGAGTTCTGTAGCTACTGAAGCTCGTGATCTCTATCAGAACGTTCAAGTCTCTCTTGAGAGCGTTTTCAAAGATACCTTTGGTATGGTAGAAGACGCTTCCGGTCGTAGCGTTGCTGCTGTTACTATTTCTGAAGCTGGTCAACGTGCTGCCGCTGCTGCTGCAATCATGGCGACTAACGTCCCTGCTTACCTGCAATCTGCACCACACGTCTCCCGTGGTTCGATGGAATCGATTCCTCTGATCACTGGTACTAACCTTTCTTACACGACCTCTAAGCGTCAATTCTCGGCTGAAGCTTACGATACTCGTGAGCTGCGTGATACGACTGTATACTCGATCATCTATAACCAGAAACACGGTAACCAAGACGAGTTCGCAGAATCCTTCTTCCCAACCGTTACGGTCTCGCCTGATCAAGCTGGCTACACAGTCACAATGAACGTGATGACTGTGATGAATGAAGTTCGCCGTGACATCTCTGGTGATGAAACTGATTTCGGTCGTAAGAACCTGATTCATGCTGTTATTGACCCAACGATTCTGGACAACGATCAAACTCGTCTGGTTCCAGTTTATCGTCCAGAAGCTGCTGCTAACTTCGTTGATCCTGCTCTGGTTCCTCTTGCTTCGTTTGATGTGGCTGGTGAAGCAGTCCCAACGACTTCGCTCTTATTCGATAACCGTATCGATATTCTGGGCATCTCTCAAACTGAAGCGCTGCTTGAAACCGGTATTATGGATTCGACTGATGCTGTTGACTCCAGTCTGTTCCTGGACAACGTCGTGATGAAAGTCACTGACGGTGCGGACGATGAAGTGATTCGTCTGAGCACTCGCCATATGCATGAATCGAACTTCTATCCAGTTGTACAAGGTAACTTCCGTCAACTGCGTCTGATGTTCGATACTAAAGATGTTCTGGTGGGTGGTAGCAGTGGTGCTATTAAAACCGTTCGGGGTGCTGACTCTGTTCTGCTTGCACCTATCGTTACTTCTGAACTGGCTGTTCGTCTGTCGTTCGTTGTTTCGGGTCAGATCAACGTTGAAACGGGTCTTATTTCGCTGCAACGTACTCGTCCAATCGTTTCGGTTATCCGTGACGAACAAGGTAACAAGATTGCTACCGACGATCCTCGCTATCAAACCGTTGTTGATCTCTTTGAAGACGCTGAACTGATCGGTTACACTCTGGATGGTTATCGTACCAACTCGAACCGTCGTCAACGTGGTCAGCTGGTTGATACGACCTATCAATCGCAAATGTATCAGCCACAGCTGCGTAGCCCAATCACGATCCCACGTCCTGAGACTAACGTTTCTCAGACTGATTCGATTGACATCGCTGCACTGCTGGTCGCTACAGGTATTCGTACGACTAACGCTGCTATTGACGAGATCTTCAAAACGCAGACCGTTCTGGCTCAACACTTTAATGCTAATGATCCCGTTTCTGCTACGCCTACTCTGATGGGTGTTGCTCTGGGTCCAATCCGTCCCTTCTATGAGACTGATGTCATTGACGTTGAAGCTGAGATCAACTCGCTCAAATCGCATGAGAAAGTTCAGGATATGCAAGCTGTCCTGCTGAACCGTATCCGTGACGTAGCTTATCGTGCATGGCGTGATTCGGGTTATAAGCCTGTTGCTGATGCACTGGCTGGCGGTATCTCGAAGAAGCCAACTGTACTGATCGGTACTGATCCAGTTATCGCTAACTATCTGATCACTCCAGGAGATGTTCGTACCCTGGGTGCAGAAATGGACTTCAAGATCGTTTCGACCTTTAACCAGCGTGTCAAAGGCCAGATCTTTATTACCTTCATCAATCCGGATTCGGCTAAGTCTGGTGTGCCAGATCCGCTGACCTTCGGTAACATGGGTTGGAAGCCTGAACTGGTTATCGCTCTGCCAACGTACTTCAACGGTGCTAACAGCCGTCAGATTACTGTACAGCCTTGCTTTATCCACTCGATCAACTGCCCGATCCTGGCGCACTTCACTGTTGTTAACCTGGATAAAGTCACTCGCGTTCGTAACCCGATCGCGTTTGAAGAAGTCCAACCTTGAAGTGATAGTCTATTCACTAAGTATAAGCTAGATGGCTTTAAAAGAGTTGATTCTTAACTCTCATTGGCCTATAGCCAAATTGAGTAATCGATAGTGAATAGGCCAATATTGTAATACGCTTACAATGGCATAGATAGGGAGAGCAATTAGCTCTCCCATTTATGCCGTACTTTTATTATTTAAGATATTTTCACATACACATCACTATCTAGTAACTTAGGTAGAAGTGCCTTTAATTATCTATTAATTCGTTCTTTAATTAAACTCCTAGTATTTGTAGTAATCGTTCTTTAGTAGTTAGGGAGAGTACTTTCGGGAGAAGTATTCGTGCCAGCCCAGTAGTGTAATAGATAATTAAGAAGATCAATAATTTTTATAAATTGGGGGAAAATATCGATATGTATAGTGGATTTAATATGCCTAAACATCGATTAGAGAGATCTGATCCATGTAATGGCCATGATTTTAGTCGGGGACCTAGAGTAAATGGAACAGGTACATTCACTCTAGAGGTAGAGTATTTTAATTATACTCAATATCATATTCAAGTGACAGGTAACGATGATGTACCTATGGTCATCTATTCTGATCCGACAACATGTCCTGATCACAAGAATTATTTAAACCATGTCATTATTTGTTATAATTACAAAGTTCGATATGGTTATTTAAATGACTTCCATAGACACGTCAATTCTCAATTAACTGCTGAAACACCGTTAATGAGAAGTCTTCAGATTCAAGTCAATAAAGACTATCCGTTTCATCAGAGTCAAATGACTCGTGAATACAAAATTGCTTTTAAGATTCATATCGAGAAAATCCTAAACTCCCCACAAGGGATCTTTGATGAGAATACCTCGAAAGTCTTATCAGTTAATATTCCTGAAGATAGTCGATTCGTAGAAGTGGGCGCTCCGAATCATATTAACCCAGTCGGTTTAAATAGGGTTAATTTTCCTGCTATGAGTGCGGCTGGATTGACAGAAGAAGAGAAAGAAAAACTCGATAGCACTATGATTGCTTTCCATGCTGATTTAATCGATAATGGAAACGTTATGTCATCGAGATTCTTTAAGCTCCTAGATCAAGTCATAGAACTTAAACCTCGACTTGACTTATCTCGACCTAGTGGATTATATATCTATTATCGGTCAGGAACGAGTCTACGAGGTAGTAGAATTACTGATATGCAATTCTTTAAGTTAGATGAAATTTCTGAAGAAATGGGTTTTTACAGAAAGAGAGAAGATACTTTGTCTTCACTAGAACTAAAGAAACTTCATTTAGAGAAAGAAAAGATCAGAACGGAAAATGAGCGACTAGAAATAGAGCGAGAAGTACTAAAGATAAAGCAGGATATTGACATGTCTAGTGCTGAAGTTAAGCGCGAACAAATCCAACACGATAAAGAAAAGATGAAGGCTGCTAAAAATCCTAGTGCGTGGGAGAAAACAGTTAGAGTATTTTCTGAAGTGGGGAATGCTTTCAAAGCTGCTGCTGCTTTTATTGGTGGAGCATTAGCTTTGTATAAAGTATATGAAATGACAAAGTCTAAATAGCGCGATATATTAAATTATCACTTAGCTTAAAATCTATTGTACTACTTGATACCAAAAAAACAATGGAGAACTCTTCGTGGAAGATCGTCGTCTAGGTAGACTGATAGATGAGGACACCCCTCAATTAAACCGAGTATTAGCAGATGGTGTTGCTACAACTCAATTAAAGCGTGTTGTTGAAGGTTTAGATTTTATTTGGAGAAGTGCTTCAGATAGTTTTGTTCCAGGTTTGACGTATCATGGTATTCGTCATTGCAATCCTAGAGAAATCTATCAGAAAATGACAGCGAGTCGTAAGAACAGCCGACGAGTTTACGAGACGAGTCGGTCTAATGTATTCATGGTAAAGATTTTGCTTAAGTACGAAGGAAATCCATTACCTGATTACTATCTCTGGTTACCTGCACCAGAGGACGGCGGCTATATCGATTTACGTGGATCACGCTTTGTCTTATCTCCTATTCTAAACGACATTGTGTTCTCCCCAGCCAATGAAAACACAATCTTTGTACGTTTACCTCGAACAAGGATTAACTTCGAACGACTCCATCATGTCTTTGCACATAACGAAGCATGTGGGTCTAACGAGTTAAACGATAAAGAGATTGTACAAGTCACGCATGGCAAAATCCATCAAAGTAAAGACTCACCGCATATCAGAGCTAAAACTACACTCATGCATTACCTATTAGGTAGGTATGGGTTTGATAATACGTTTCTGAAGCATGTAGGCTTTATACCTGAAATTGGGTATGAGGATATCAATATCGATAGGTATCCTCCTAGTGATTGGGTTATTTGTGCGTCGTCTGGTAATAGGCCAAAGGCTTGTAATAAGAACACGTACAGACCTTCTAAACTACGACTAGCTATTCCTAAGGATAAATGGAGCCAATCTGTAAAGAATATGGTTGCTGGCTTTTATTATATCGTTGATCATGCGCCTGAAAGGGTAAATTATCAATGGATTAAATACGAGCGTCCTGAAAGGCTTTGGCGTATCCTATTAGGTTTAATGACATATCAAGCAGGTAGAAACGAAGAGATTATTGATGAGAAGATTGTAGATCATTATCGCTCACTTAATCATTACGTTGATACTCAAGCAAAGTTAAAACTACAAAGTATTGGTTTAGGTTATATTGAAGACTTCTATGAGTTGTTATGGTACATCATGGAAAATATTAACCAAATGCTTCTAGACTCTTCTCGTACATTAAACAGCATGTATGGTAAAGAGTTAAACGTAGTTGACTTTGTGATGCAGGATATTAATAACGCTATCTTTCTTTCTGTCTTTGATTTAACTCAACGTCTTAGTACGAAGAAAATCCTAACAGAAAAAGATGTCGTTGCGATCTTTAATCGATATCTCAAAACTGATCTTATCTTCGGTATTAACAAACCCTCACACGGCGAAGTTACAACCCAAGCTATTCCGAATGATAATAAAGCATTGAGATTGACAACATTACTCGTACCTCAGTCAGCGAATGATTCAAAACGAAATAAGAAGTTAAATCTACTTGACCCAGCGATTCGCTATCATCCTAGTATCTCTGAGGTCGGAGGTTATACAGTCCTACCAAAATCTAGTCCTGACGGTAGGCGTCGTTTGAATACTTGTGTGCAAATCGATGAGAACTACAAGATTGTTCGTAATGAGCGGTTTGTAGAGCTTCTTGATACAATCACAGAGCTGACACAGAAGTGATAAACAAATAAGGAAATTTCCCAACCATGTCTGGATTTCATAGTAGTCCGAATTACTTGTCAGCTTTCCCGAAGGGTTATAACCCAAATAACCCCCCACCCTTTAATGTAACTGTTCAATATGTCCCTGAATTGACGCAGTTATATGGATATCTTGCAGGTTCTTTGGTTCAGGAAATTGAAAATCGAAGAGCAGAGAATATTCCACGCACGTTCATGTTCAATAAGATGGCTTATAATGGCTATATGAACGATGACTTTCGTGATCTTCTCATGCAAGCTATTCGAATTTGTTTGGTTAAGCGCTTTTGTCGAAATGAAAGTGATTGGTACGTCATTGTAGATTCTGCTGCGAAAGAAACAATTAATGTCGTTTTAGCAGCAATGGTTCTTACTAACATGACGTTAAGGAGTATGTATCAGCCTGAGCCTCACTTGATGTCTAGTTTTCAAAACGCATTTAGCCTTTTAGAAACCAATGAGCGAGAAGCTGAATTTGTTATTCAGTCAATCAATGCTCAGAATATGCATAACCAACACAACCCAACTATGATGGGAATGCATAATCCTAATACGACACCCATGACACCCATGACACACGGATATAACCCAACAGGAGCAGGTATGATGAACTCTCCCTATCAAGCAATGAACGAACCTATTGTAGAGACTCCAGAGTTCGGTCGCATTCCTCTTTCGATGTATAATCGACTGGTTGCTGAACGAGAGCAACTTCGTCGTCAACAGATGTATAGTCCACAACCACACCAAGCCATGCACAGCCATAGCCAAGGTGGGATGATGAATCACCAACCCCAACAAAATAACCGTAATCCCTTGTTATCTGAGAACGTTCAGCGTCAATTAGTTCGTGCTCCTAATATGGGCATGGGATCAAATGTGATTAATTCATCTGTTCCTTCAGATATGATTAGTCAGTGGGGTGTTGTTGGACATGAGGTGGATGAACATGAAATCTCTCCTCAATCAAGCAATATTCAGCGAGTAGAACCTGTAACTAATAACTTACGACAGGAAAATACTATGACTACACAAGCAACTACAATTACGTCAGTTCGGAATGGGGTTGAATACTTCGGAGAGAAACCAGTCTTTCGCTCAACAGAAGACCCTGATCACTTCTACTGCGAGTTTGACGGAACGCTAGTCGTTTTGTTTACTCCTGAATATCCTGGTATTCCAGCAAATAATCCAGGGAAGAATAAACGAATTTACAAAATCAATAACGTCACAGGTAAGGCTGTCGTTACCCTCATTGACTTAACGGAGCAGGAGAAGATGGATATTGCTCGACATCGTATCTTAATGAACGAAGAAGAAGCACAGCGTCGTTTGAATGCATTGAAGATGGCTGTTGCTTCTCCCATGGTTCATTTGGACGATTGCATTAAAGAAAGGGAAGTTGAATCCGCCTCCTCTGATGAAGTAAGTATTACTGAGGAAGTCATTGAACTACCTGACTATACTCACGTCGTAAAAGAAGACTTATCTACTATTGAAGATACGTCTCGCTTTCATGAAACGCAACGTATTCAAATTGCTTCTGAAGTCGATGAACCATCGGCCTTCACTACGGTAAGTAATCAAGTAACCATTCTACCTGAACTGACTTTTGAAGGTGTTGGTGGTGAAGTAATTAACCGGTTACGTAATGCGCGGTCATTTAAGGCTGTTAGTGACGTTTTTAGCTCAGTACGTAGTTCAACTGACAGTGAAGACGATGATATCGCTGTAGACGCTTATAAACGCCTTATTGACAAACTAGAAGCTATGTTTGTTAAAGCAGTTAATGAACGTCTCCAAATTCAGATCGGTATTGACGTAACTGTTACTGACTGGCATACTGCTTATACGCCTTTGTTAAAAGGTCTGGAAGAGCATTATGGAGCTTTTACTGCTGAAATCTTCTTACGAGACGAAGCTAGTTTTATCAAAGGCGTCTTTAATGAAGTTACAGAAGAGATTATTCTTTCTGTTAAATCATTATTGAATGATAAAGTAGAGATGGATGGTGTAGTTATTATCCCAGAACTCTCTTCTATCACAACCATCAAAGCAAAGATGAATGATCTTGATCTTGACTTTGATTCCTCCAACTCAGTTATGATTAATAGGAAGACACATCCCGTTCTACATGACTTAACTTCTACGATTCTCGATTACCGAACAGGTAATGGTGAGAAAGTGCTGCGAAATATTATTCGCACTCAAGATAATATGGAGTTCTCCATCCATAAAGGTCTTTGGAATTCATCCACTGTTTTCTTAAAGAAACTTTAAAACTTTCCCCTTAAAATAAGGCAAGGCATTCTTTACCTAAGTTACAGCCTAAGTTACAAGGATGCCGTCTTTTTCATTTATTAATCATTCTTATTTTATTCCTTAGTAATTATGAGCTTCTCTAATAGTGCAATGGCGCAAGCCTTTGAAAAATCCGGCATCGTTAAACTCAAAGACGAAACGGCATACAACCTAAATGCTACTCTCTCCGCTACTCATGACGAAAAGAGAGCAGCTTTTAATAGTAAGCAGCAGTCTAAAACACACAACAAAAAAGCAGTAACTAAATAATCTTCCTATATAGAGGAATTTTCACTCATGTCGCAAATCAAAGATATCGAAATTAGTATTTCTGGTGGTAACAATGCAGTTCGTGAAGCAGTCGCTGACGAAGTCGGTCGTGCTTTGGATTTATCTGGATTCAGTAATATCTCGAATATTGATATCGATGCTTCAGAGCAATCAGATTCTCTTTCTTTGTTAGAGAGGGCGACGAATCGATATCCTGATCTACTGGCTACATCGATCACTATCACTACGATCTCTGACCCGAGTGAAGTGGAGGAAGAAGTAACTGAGGTTGAAGAAGAACCTGAGTTCGAGGAAGGTTAAGATATAAAATTAGGAGTTCTTCGGAACTCCTAATTATGCCTCTATTTTTTTTTTTATTATAACAGAGTAGAATGTAATCTAGAATTAATCAATTACATATAACTAGTTTGAATAGAAGTTTTATACTTCGTTGAGTATTTTAACTCAAAGGAAAAATCATCATTCCCTCTTATTTAATCATTAGGATATTTATCATGAACAACATTCACATCATCGTATTCTGCACACTGGTACTTGTCTCCATTCCTTTCTACTTCACTAAAACTTCGTTCTCTTTGATGAAGTGGTTGACGGCAGAAGCTGCTGATAATCCCAAAAAGTATTTTATCAAACAAATACTTGTGATCTTTGTTTCAATTACTGCAATGGTAATTGCTGCGATCTTCTCCCCCTATGCAACAATCCTTTATGTGATCTTGGGATCTATTATTGAATTCTTACCTGCACGTAAAGCTCAACAAGCTAAGATCCGTGATAGGGTGGTCGAAGATATTCTTCAGCAATAAGTAGATGAAGGAATTAGGATTTCATAAAAAAGGATTCTAATTCCTCTCTCTCTTTCTATTAGTTATTTCTGTATTCTAGATTATTTCAGAAACATATAACTAATTTGAATAGTAATACTAATACATCATTTCAAGTACAAAGGAATCTATCATGAACACGAAAACGAAAAGCATCTTGACCGACCTCGCCATTGGTGGTGGTATTATTGCAGCGGGTTGTGCAGCAGTGAAAGTGGTAGGAGAAGATTCTACTTCAAGTTTTCTCAAGAAAGCTGTTGCTTACGCCATTTTCTCTGCGGGTGTGTATCGCGTAACATCCACCATTGTCGAAGCAGCAAATCCGTTCGATATCTAAAACACTAAAAGGAGTCCCTTAATCAGGACTCCTTTTACTACCTTTCTTTTTTTTTCTTTTTGTTGTAGTAAAAAGTAAGGCATAAATAGAGGACCAAATAGATCCTCTATTTATAGTGCTACTTAAAACCCTGAATCTGTTTCATTAGGTTGGTCTGGGATTTCTTCTATTTCTTCTATTTCTTCAATATCAGGAGGACTTTCTACTTCACTGATATTCTCATCAATATCGAAATCAAACGAATCATCACTACTCGATGAAGAATCTTCATCGTCTTCTTCATAAGAGCTAGTATAATTAGTATCACCCATATCCAGTCTTTCTTTTGCTTTCTCTAACTTCTTCTTCATCCTCACATTATCAGCAACGTGTTTGACAAAGGCTGCTAGAGTGTTATGAGCAATAAGATCTTGTTCAGCAAAGAGAGAAGCAAATTCTGAATCATTAAATTTATCAGTAAAGAAACCAACAAGATCAGTCATAATACCTGCATCACTCATTGCCTTACGCATTAAGAATGCTTTAACTGTATCTCTAGCTTTATCTGCAAATCCTTCAGCAATATCACCAAAGACTTCAGAATCAAACATCGCATCAGTAAAGTGGTATTCTACGACTTTATCTACTAATGTCTCTAAAGCTTCGATCTCATTAATCTGATTTTCAATACGTACGTTTTTAGGACGAGGTAATTCAAAGAGTAAGCTATCGATAAAATCTTTACTCACTAATTCGATAATCATTTTCTTAACATTAGGATTATCCTTAGCACTCTTCTCTAATTCCTTAGTTAACTCAATAGCATTAAAGTTCTTAGCGATCGTATTAACAACAGACTCATAGACGTTTTGACTGTAGACACACATCTTTCTACAATGATCAGAGAGTTGAGGATTGAATTTATCCTGATAGAGAATAACTCGTTTAGCGAAGAGAATATTATTACTAACAATAGTTGTAGCATGATCTGGTTGGTGAATATTATCAACTTGTTCAGGAGTTAAGCCAAATGACTTAGCGATATATTTCTCTAAATCCTCCATTAAATCAGCATCAGGTTTAACATAATTCATACCTTCTTGCCGCATCTGAATAGTGGTATCAGGTAATCCAGAATGTCCAGACCAAGCAAAACGAATACCTGCTTTAGCTAACCATTCAGTAATATCACTTGGGTTTTGAACTCCAATAGGCATCGACTCTTGGCGAGTCGTAGCGATCATATTGTAAATCAGTTCTTGTGTTTTAACTGGATCAGGATCTCTTGGATCAAGCACTACATCAATAACAGTTTCACCAATAGAATTCCTAATACTTGCTTTCACATTAGCCATCATGACAATAGCACGAATAGAAGAGAGTACTTTGATCTTATCTAGAATGGATCTACCTACTCCAGCATTATTGTAATCGAAAGCAAAATAAGTGAAGAGTTCTTTTGGAACCCAAAGCGCTTGAGTTAAGTTACCTGCTAAGTGTCTAATTAACATGATTCGATAAATCTCTTGGTTAGTAGAGATCTTTGCAATAGAACCATGAGTTAGATTACGTAATCGAGCTAAGAAGTCAGCTTCAACAACATCTACATAAGCGTTAGTTAATTCTTGCTGATGTAACGGATTACTACAGTCAAAGTTACCGTTATAGTTACTTTTTACTCGTTGTAATAAACTACTAGCAAAGTTTTGATTACTTGGATTCATTTGGAAAGAACCTTGAAAGTCTTTCAATGAATCTTTAGTCAGAAAATTACCAGTAGAATCAAGTAGAATAAAAGCACCTACCTGTCTATTTTCTTGTCCTGGTACAAATACTGGAATAAAAGATTCAGCAGGTGCTTTTAATACAAGAGGCTCACCAATAGAGCGTCGGGTTAATTGGTCTTGGGTTCTAATGATACGAATGGTGTCGTTAGTTTTATGTCGTGATTTATAGACCAGTGAACGAATCGAGCGATCACTCATATCAGTATGCTGGAAGTACTGATCAAACGACTCTGTTGAGAATTCTTTTTCTTCAACAGGAAGCGTCTCCATAGAAATTTCATTTTCTTCGAATGAAACTTTAAAAGAGCTATTAGTTTTATTACTTGCTTTTTTAATAACGTTATTAGAGAGTTCATCTCGTTTAGCAGAGATGATGCTTGGAATCTTTAAGATATTGAAGTTATCAATAACATTAATACCAAGAGATACTTCACTCTCTTCATCTTTATCCGTTACAACTTTAATCTTAACTTGACTATGATCAGTAGATTTCAGATTCTCTGTCCGGATAAGATCCAAGTCCTCTAAGCTAAAACCCGTTTTAAAGTAATCAGGTTCAGGGTTATTTTTATAAGGATTGGCTAAAAGACCTAAGGGTTCTAAAGCCTTAGTAGTTTTATTAAATAAGCCGCCACTATATAATGATTCTGATGAATAGTTAGATCGACCGTTGATTAATTCATCAATTGCATTCTCTGGTAAAACTAAGAGAGGATGACTTCCATCATGAATTAAAATATTCTCGATGATGGTATGTATCTGGTCTTTAATTCTATAGTCTTTATCGAAATAATCTCTAATCTTACTGATTAATTCAGTTTTTAAAGTAGGGTTAAATAGATCAAACTCAGAACTAATTACAATCTCTTTAGTGATAAGATCATGAGGCGAGATAATAGAGGAAATAAGCAGTTGTGCCATCATCTCTATATCGGGCATAGTAGCGAGGATATTCTCAGAATCCCTTTGATTACTTGCAATCTGCTTAGCTCTTTCTTGGAGATGGCGAATAGAAGGAGTGCCTACCTTCATCTCACCTTTATCTGTAAACTCAGGTCGTTTAGTCGACTCATGGAGTTTAGATAAAGCAGCAGCAGTAGGTGGATCAGAACGAATCATCGCCCTGACTGAGATAGTATCGTCATTTGATCCTCTACCACCTATTACATTTTTACTAGGTTGACGAGTTGTTGCCATTTTATATTTAGCCTCAAATATTTTTAATAAGGGAAAAGCTTAAAGTGGATACTAATAACCATATCCCTGAAAAGAAGGTGTCCTACGACAATGGAAACTAATAACCACTATGAAATATTCTCAGACAATTGTTTTAATTTAGCAGAAACAATTGTAATGAAGTCAGAGTATTCAGCCAAAGCGCTAAATAATTATTTACAGTATAGTGCTCCAGGGACTTTCGATCCTAATGATCCTAAGACTTGGAAGTACTACCTTAATTTAGCAGGTGAATACTATCTTTCTGATGAAGTTATGATCATACAATCTGTCGATACTCAAGAGACAATTGTATTTAATAAAGAAAATTTACGACTACATAGAGCAACAGCTAGAGAGTATCGATATGGTACAAAGCTCTATAAAGAACTTTTAGCATTGTATCCTGAACAAGAGCAACTCATCTTAGGTATTCTTTATCCAATTGACATTGATAAGGCTATTGAAGCAGAGGATTGGACAATTCTTGGTTATGCTCCAGAATTCGTAGAGAGTAACGAGTATAGTCTTATTTCTGATATAGAAGCATTCATTAAAAGATTTGTATCTCGCTGGCATATTAAAGGCTATCGTCTAATCGATGAGAACTATGAAGTCGCTTTCTTTGGACAAGTTGCTTTACTTTTACCTGCCCTTATTAATAAACTCCGTTTAGATAGAGCAAAGACTAATCAAGCCCATAGCTTTCATATCAGACAGTACCTCGCCTCTAACTTAGGACTGGATCGTTATTTCGACGTAATGAATTTAGAACAGAGGTTATGGTTCTATAGGAATATTCGTTACATTAATAGAAATGCTGGACATAGTACGACTTTTGAGACTCTAATTGAAAACATCATGTCTAAACGCCATCTAGCTCTCACAAGCTATACAATGGCTCATGATGTTGAGAAAGTCATTGAGGAACTCTCATCCAAACCTATCTTTAAACGAGAGCCTAAGAATAGGTATGTTAGTACTACTTTTTCTGAACCTATTGATTTAGAAACCCTACTTGATAAAGAAGATAGATTAGCTAAAGATAACGTAATTGAAAAAGAAGACAATGCTGAAGATATTGACTTTACTTTCAGACATGCTCTTGCTAATATAGGTCAGACAAAAGTATTAGAATCAGCAATGTATGATTACTCTGATGCTACGCCTTTCCCATTTAGTGACATTTTAATGAACCACTGGCCTTACTTAGCTAATTTAGGTATTTACCGAGCATTCGTTAGAATCACTAACCCTAGAACAGGAGATATTATCCCTCTCTCTGTTAAGGACGCGTATGTCTTAGCTCAGTATTTATTACTTCACGCTTACGGTGTTACACTGGATGAAGTCCAGCCTGTTATCTGTAGAAAGGTTCAAGTAATTCCTTTTCCAAGTACGCAAGATATTCTCAAAATGACTAGTGGGAAGTATTTTGATGAAGAGTTTGTTGAGGATTTAGTTCAATACAATCCTGAACTCACTGACATTATCTCTACAGATTCTTATTGGGAGAAATGTCGAGATATCTTTACAGCACTCCGTTATCAAAGAAATAGAACTGCTTTTGAAGAGCATTTTGTCAAACGTGGTGAAGTACAAGGTATGAGTGCTAGGTTATATGGTGTCAAACTCACCTACTTAGAACCAGCAGGTACAAAATATTCAAATTGGTTTAATGAGAAAGGAATAGACATTGCTGACTTTCCTGAAGAACAGTTTGAATTAATTTATGTACGTATCGTAGAGCAAGCGCTTGGATTAGATGTTAGAACTACCCAGTCATTAAGTAACTTACAAAACTTAATGATTAATATGTTTAGTGAACTCTCTAGTTACAGTATTCAGTTCTTAAAAGAAATCAATGATAATCCTATTAAAATTATAGAATGGCCAGCGATTCGCTTAGGTGATATTAATGCAGAAGCAGAATCTCAAGCCTACTATGTGGATATGGCATTAGATTTCTTTAATATGGAAGCTGATGGAAAGCAAAACGTTCATTATGACATTAGTGAAGGCTTTCGTTATACGAATGCTAAGATAGATGGTGAACATAATCTTAAGTATTGTTTAAGTAAACAATTCAATATTAGTCCCCAGAAAGATTTCTCTAGTATGAATTATAATATTCATAGTCCTGGCTTTAGTATGCAATTACCAAGAAAGACATTATATCCAAACGGACAGTTTCCTTTACCAGGCATTGATACAACTTTTAATATTTTAACAGAAGAACAAAAGAGAAGTTTACCAGATATGTATCAAGATGATTGGTGGAATACTGTTGAGACACCGATGGTGGATTAAAACTAACTACATCTTCTGAAAAGAATTCTTTATAGGTATTTTGAAATAACATGGATAATATTACTCGAACTATTTATGGGTCTACTTTACAAACCTATATGTTTTTAGGTAAAACAGTTAGGTATGTGGATAACACGACCCTTAACGAACGATTCGATATTTTACGAGGTACACTACCGACAGCAGGACAAACCCCTAAGATGGGTTACTTCTCTATTGGTAATGGCGGTCATAGAGCTATTATTGGTGAAAACGGGATTACAATTAATAACCCTGTTATTCACTTAGCTACTGATGCTGCTGCATTTAAACCCATGCCTTTTGTTCTAGTAGACCCTGCTGCGGATCTACCTCCTGCTGAATGCGCTAAGTACGCACTGCGTCGTCCTGAACAAATTAAAGGGAAAGCTTACATCGCCTATTACTTACGTCGTATTGAAAATATCAGTAACAACGTAGAGATGGAAATTAAGGTAGTGGATGGTGACACTGAAGTATCTTCTCCATTTGTTCCTACGGAAGATAACTTATATCCAGAACCACCTGATCTTACACCTGAGAACATTAACGTATTAGATGGTCAATATGCAGTGGCATCGAGTAAACTCTCATTATCTTTTACTCGTGCTGAAGTTGACCATCTTCGTAACGTTGCTAAAGTACTTTATGATAGTGAGCATTACGCTATCATTTCAGAAATTCAAATGGTTTGTGCTGTGGATTATCCTATCCAAGTCAGTCAGCCAGGTGGAAGTTCCTTTAGCTTCTTAGAAACAATTGGTGCTTTGGTTGCAGCTCACTTAAACGTATACTATCAGATGGTTTACTTAAACAATAGCTTAGAGATTGCTGTTGATGCAGGTGCACAAGAACCTCTGTTTAAGACTGAGTTGTTAGTTACTCCGTAAGACTTAAGTAAATTGTTACCAGCTAGGGGTATTTAATTTTACCCCTAGCTTTTTAATTAGAATAAAAAAAGAAATGTTAATTATTCCTCAACCAGATGATCGTACTGCTTGTATTATTGGTATCGATCCAGGAACACGTTTTATGGGTTTAGGCGTAATATTCTTTAATGTTCTTAATTTAGAGATTATCCAATCAGGTAGTACGCTATTGAGAGGAGATGCTCTAATTGAGAATGAAGATCATATCGCTTTTCACGGTAGTCGATTTGCTAGGTTACATGGTATTGAGAATAGATTACATAGCTTCTTCACAAGTCTTAATCCACTCTGTGTAGCTGCTGAGAGTAATTTCATGAATACTAACAGACCAACAGCTTATGGAGCTTTAGTAGAATCTGTTGCTTGTATTAGAAGCGCTTTATTTAGACACCGAGCATTAATGGAGCTAGATTTAATAGAACCTTCTCCAGTTAAAAATGCCGTAGGTTGTAAAGGTAACGCCGGTAAAGAAGACGTCAATGCTGGAGTTGAGCGACTAAATCCTATTTTAAAATACGTAGGTATAAGTGCAATTAAAGATTTAACAGAGCATGAGACTGATGGACTAGCTATTGCTTATTGGCGCTATCTATTATTAGTTAATCACGCTCAAGCACTTAACCAATTTAAAGGCAGTTAATTATGTTCTTAAGTGGTTTGAAAATTCTTTCTATGTTAAGTAGTTTGAAAAGCTTAACAAGTAAGATTAAAATACCGAACAAGATACTTTTTTGGCTGGTATTAGTTATTCTCGTTATCGGTTCTCTTTTTGTTAGTCATTCTTACTATTACCAGAAAGGTAAACAACATCAAAAAGAAAAGATCGAAGAACAAATTAAAAAAGAAAATGAGATAACAAAAGAAGTTATTGAAACTATTAGTAAGCAAGCAGAGATTAGTGAGGAGCGTAGTGAGAAAGAACTCACTGATACTGTTGAAGAGATAGAAGAAGTTATTAAAGAAGAACTGCGATTACACCAACAAAAACAAGAAGAAATTAAAAAAGAGACAAAGATAAAAAAAGCTATTCAATCTAATAAAGAAATACCACTTCTTATAGAAGAAGTTAAAGAAAAGGATTTTCTTGATGATGAACAAGCTAAGATTTTAATCAAACGCGAGTGGATGATCTATTGCATAGATAAAAACACTTCTCTTTGTGAGAATTTTAAATGAAGAAATTTGTATTTATTTCTTTAGCATTTATTACACTAGCTATTACTGCTTGTACTCCGCCTATTAAAAAAGAGTATATGCTCCTACCTGATAGGTATTTACTTGACTGCGAGCAAACACCTCCTTTCACTATCGAAGAGTATCTGTCATTAGAGACTTTTTCTCAGAGAGAGAAATTATTGTTCGATACAACAATCTCTTTAAGGAAAGATATGCTCATGTGTAATCAAAAAAATAAGAACGCACGTCAATACCAATTTGATTTGATTCAAAATCTAGAAGAAAAAGGTATTGGAGTATATAAAATTGAATAGAGATTACTATGATTATAGATGAGATTATTTCAAGAATAGATAGAGAGGCTCCGCTAAAAGACCAATTCTTTGATAATGAAATCGAACTCTTTTACCACGCTTACAATAAAGTAGCTATTCGGACAGGTAGGTTGCATCCTGTTAATGAGGATGACCGAGGAGCTACTTTAATTGAGCTGACAGCTATTTTGTATCCACTAGATAAAAAAGCTGTTAATGTCATGTATTTAGAGGGAGTGAGGATTTCAGAAGGTCGATATACTTTTAAAGAAAGAATGATCCAACGATTCTTAAGTGTGTTTTATTTAATCATAGGTATCTTCGTCTGTACGTATATGTTTACAGTAGTAGTCAGAGGAAAAGATACAGATATGGATTTTACCACTTCTATACTTGAAACATTACTTAAACTATTTGATCTACTCATTGGAACAACTATTTAAAAAAAAGAAATATCGACATGCGTACTAAAGTAAACAAAAAGAAAAAACTTTCACTATCACTTGAAACTATTAGTGAAGGTACTTCAGTAGAAAGAGAATTAGAGATATATGCTTTACTTGACGATCTATCAGTACTAACACAAGCTGATGCTGTAGAACAACAGGAACAATTCTCTATTGTCCCAGTCATTGGTGAAGGTCATAAAGGTTCTACTAGGGTAAGAAAGACCATTAATAAAGATGGTACAACTTTTATTCACACTACAAAAGTTAGGCAGACTGATGGTAGTAATCTAGAGACTGAAGAAGAAACTACTGAGGACATGTTTAATGCTTATAAAGCACTAGCTAATGACGGACTCATTAAAGATCGTTTTTTCTTTCCCGTTAAAGGCCATGACTTATTGTGGGAAGTCGATGTTTTTCCTCAAGATAATGGGGAATATGCTCAGTGGGTGAAAATTGATTTAGAGATTCCGGAAGGAGTTGTCTTAAAAGAACTTCCAGAACTTCCCTTTCCTTATAAAGAAAAGATTGTTAAAAGTAATGATCCTGAAGTTAAAAAGCGAATCGGTAAATTATATAAAGACTTTTTCTCTTTTAAGAAAGGTAATTAAAAGTAAATAGGAGGATTTATTTAGATCCTCCTATTTATGCCTTCTATATTTAATTCTAGATTATTTCAATTACATATAACTGTTATGAGTTGTTATAATAAGTATTTGAAGGAATGTTATAATGAGCACTAAAGAACTAATGGTCTTAGGTTGTGTTACAGCAAGTATTCTTGCTATTGCTATGGTCGTTACAGAAACCTCCCGTATTACACGAGCAGTTATTATTAAATCTAAAAACTGAGCATAAATAGGGAGTCCTTTTGGACTCCCGTCTATGCTGTCTTTTTTTTTTACCAAGGAATGTTATCAACAGACAAGGTTGTCAGATGTGTATGGCCTGTAACGTCTAATGTACCAGTTATCGATACATTGTTTAAGAAACGAGCTGATCCTTGTAACTCCATTTCTCCTGAACCACCATAACTACCTGATCTAGAATAAACACTACCCATAAATCCAATACCAGGAGCATCTAAAGAAATACCACTAGGACTCGTTACACTATTACCGCCATTAGAATGCACACGAGAAGAACCATTAGAACTAATATTGGTATTACCTTGAGTACTGACGCTTGTATTACCTTGGGTGCTAATTGAAGTATTGCCATCAATAGAGCTTGTGTCATTACCTTTTACAGTCAAGTCCTTATTCTTATCAACTAATCCAGTCATGTTACCCACAGCATGGTATTCAATATTAGGACCATTTAATCTAAAGAAAGTACCATCACCATTTCTTAATTCTAGTAACCGTTGTTTAGATTGAATAGTGAAATAGTTCTCATCATCATCAGTGATAGTAAAAGTACTTTTATCAGTATCTAACTCAAGTGTCCATTCATGAGGCTCTCCATTAGCTTTACTGGTTTGGAGTAGGATATTCTTCATGTGGGTAGAGATTTGTAAAAAGTATACGTTTTTATTCTCTATACTCGCTTCTTTATTTAAAGAAGGTTCGCCACTAAAAGCATATATCACTGTTTCTAATCGACGTAACTTAATATGATTTTCTAATGTATCCCAGAAATAAGTATTAGTATCTCCAAGAACATAAATCATTACTTTCTCACCACGCCTAACGTTTGGTGCAGTGATTCTATTACTGTTACCTAAAGACAGCCAAGTGGCTTTAATTGTTTTCGTTACATCAACAGTGGAAGTATACTCCTCACCATCTAATTGCGTTCCTTGAGCTTGTAGTGTTTGTACGTTGTCAGTGATCTCACCATTTAAGAACTTAAGTACCTCACTTGGCTTAACTTCAATAGTTAATGAAAAGATATCATCATCTTCATCTTTATTGGCACCAACCTCACCGATTGAAAAATCCTTTAACAAGGAGACGTTTATGCTATTTCCTAAATAGGGAGAGTCAGACATATTTAAAAATAGACCTTCTTTAAAATATGAGTAAAAAGAACATAACTAGAGTAACCATCATGAGATTAATTAGTCTAGAATTAAAAGACTTTAAACCGTTAAGTGTAAATAGAAAAAGATTCTTTAAAATAACCCCTAAGGAAGTTGTCCAAGTTATCTTAGGTACTAACGGTTCAGGTAAGACAAGTATTATTAAAGAGATCGTCCCAGCAGCAGCTAATCCACAACTCTTTCGTAAAGAAGGACATAAAGAAGCGATCTACTATCACAATAATAAGCACTATAAAATTAGATACGAAGCCAAAACAAATAAACATTTTCTTTTTGAAGAACAAGAAAGTGGTGAATACAAAAATTTAAATGAAGGAGGTACTTTACGTGTACAGGAAGAAACTGTATTAAGTATCTTTAAAGTAACGCCGTTTATACGCAGTGTCTTAATTGGTGAAATGAATTTCTCTGATCTAGGTCCTCAAAAAAGACGGGAATTATTTACTATGATGAGTCCTGTACCTTTTGACTATGGGTTAGAATTCTTTGCTAAGGCGAAAGATCGTTTAAATGATACAACAGCTATTTTACGCCATAACAAACGTAAACTCATTGATGAAATAGCTAAGGTAATGAATGATGAACAGTATGAGAAACTACAAAAAGAAAATAAAGAACTACATCATGAATTATCTATTCTTTTAAGAGAAAGAAATAATCAAATCCAACCCTTAGATAAACTAAAGAAAGAAGAAACAGATACTTTAGTAGAGATTAGTCGAATTACTGCTACTATCTTTTCGACAAACATCTTAGCTCCCCAAGATAAAAGCTATTCTTCAATCTCCGATCTACGTGAAGAGATGGTTAAAGAGCGAGAACTTCTCTCTTCATTAAACACACAGTTAAGTGAACGATCTGCTCAATTTGAAAAACTATCTAAAGAAGTAGATATTGTTAATCAGAGTGGTGGTCAGGGTATTGAGGATATCAATGCTAAGATAGAAGAATTAGAAAAAGCTAAACAAGTTCTTATTAGTAAATTACGTAATAAAATTGAACCTCATCAGTACAAGTACATCAAGCAAGGTTTAGATAGCGAAAGTGAGAATTTGTTAAATGAAATCTTCTCTACTTTACCTTTAAATGATGATTTACGTTTCTCTAATACAGAATTTAAAAAGTTAAAAGCTGAAGATGATCAATTGATTGAAAAGCTTCGTCAATTGTCTTTAGATAGAGATAGACTTAACTTCGAACTCAATGAGTTAGATAAGCATAAAGCTAATGGGAGTATTTCTTGTCCTGAATGTAGACATAGTTGGATTATTGGTTATGATCCTCATCAGTACAATAAGAAGAAAACGCAATTAGATGAGACTCTAACTGCTATAACCCAAATTGAAGAGAGAAGAAAAGAATTAGTAAAAGATCTCTCTGATATGCAGGAATTCTTTAACAAGTATAAAGACTATATCCATATTAGGAATAGGAATAATCACTTAAGTATTCTTTGGGAACAATTAGAGTTTGACAATACTGCTTTTAAATATCCTAGACATGTATTAAGTATCATTGATACATTTCAATCAGATTGTCGTATTGTGAATAACATTCTTGATATTGATGAGAAGTTAAATAAAGAACTCACTCTTTTTGAAATGGTTAAGAAAATAGACCAGCAAAAAGTCTCTGAGAATAAAGCAGTCCTAACCCAACTAGAACTGGAAATTAATCAGATCACTTGGAATATTCGAACTAAAAAAGAATACTTAAATAAGCTGACAGTTTATTATAATAGCCTAGCTAGTCTGATTAATGACGTAAAGCCACGCCTAGAGTATCTTCAGAGGCATTTAGAGGACCTACAAGGCGATGTAATAGAATCAGTGAGACAAGATATCCTCTCAGATTTAATTCGCTCTCTACAGTCTAAATTAGCTTTAAATGAAGACATTTTAAATAAGGTAGATTATCAACGAGGATTAGTAGAGCATCTTCAAAATGAAATTACTCAACTTGAAGTTGAAGAGATTGCATTAAAGCGACTTATTGATGAAGTCAGTCCTACAAATGGTTTGATTGCGGAAGGTTTGATGCTTTATATTAATACCATCCTTGACCAAGTCAATCAGATTATTGCTAAGGTATGGTCGTATTCATTTAAGATTCTCCCCTGTGAAGTTAAGACAGAAGGAGAAGTAGGTTTAACTTATCGATTCCCTATTGATATTGCAGATGGTCTTAATGATATCAAAGATATCGTAGATGGGTCTAAAGCTCAAAAAGAAATTACTAACTTAGCCTTTAGAATTATTGCTATGAATTACTTAGGTTTTTCAGACGCTTTTCTTTTCTTAGATGAGTTCGGTGATGGGTTTGACCCCACCCACAAAGCGAGTGCTATTCATGCAGTCAATACAATCATTGAACAAATGAACTTTAGTCAAATCTTTATGGTATCTCACGTAGAAACAAGTTATGGTGCTTTAAAGAATAATGACGTTTGTTTATTAAATGATTTAAACATTCAAGTGCAAGGTGTTTATAATGAACACGTTGAAATGTATTAAATAAAAAGGAAAGATATAAAATGAGTAATCCTTATTTAGATAAAGTTTTTAGTGTCCCTGAAGCTACTCCAGTAGTTACTGAAGCAGAGTTATCTACTAATGTTCATGAAGGTGTTCATCCTGAAGATGACTTTCTTAGTATTGATCAAGAGAAGGTAGACCGATTCCTTCGTTATGCTGAAGCTGCTGCTAAACATTCTGCTGACACTATTACTCAAACTGCTACGTTAATTAGTGATCTAACTCAGTCGATCATTATTCTAACTAAGTACGTGGATGGATTAGTTAAAGAGAATGCGAAACTAAAGGAAGAGCAAAAGTCTATTGCTTTACAAACAGCAAGTACTCAAGTACATAATGAAGCAAAGGAAGTAAAAGAAGAGTTTAAACCTGTTGAATTCCTTGGTAGTATTAATGAGCATCAAAACAAGATGCGGGAAAACTCTCCTTTGATTAAGTTGAATAAGTTAGTCTACAAATACTTCTCTAGTGAGTATATCAACGGCGGACAAGGAAAGATTAAACCTTATACCGATGGTTATCGAGCATTAATTTTTAATGATCTAAAGAAGCATCCTGTAGTAGAGGCTCGTGCTTTATTAGAAGTCATTAATGAGTTAATCTCACGAGAATTAGCTGATCACGGTATTATGTTCCTCTCTGATGAACTGGCTATTAATAAAGCAGTTTTGATCTGGAACTCTAGTTACGCTGTTGTTGTTAGTAATATCACTCACACTCAATTAGGAATCACTCCAGTTGGATTAAACGGTGAGCGCTTTACCTTTAACAGTCTAGAAGAGATTAACGGCTTTGAAGACCTCTTAGCTCGTTTCTAATTATTAAGACTACACTATCTGGAATTCAATGTTCTAGGTAGTGTAGTTCTTTTTATGCTGTATTTTAAGAATTGTTAGTTATATATCACTAGTTAGTAACATCTACAAATATCCTCTCTACCATAAAAGGAAATACAATCATGTCGGAAAATAAACTCACCTCACATCTAACTATTGTAGCTAAGATGCTTAACCTCGATAAAATCTTAACTGATGTTGTATATGCAGCAACTCACGATAATGATTTTTGTGATTACTTCAACGTAAGTGGTAAGACTGTTGTTATTCGTAATTACAAACAAGTGGATTTATATTCTGACACTTCAGAAAGAGTGTTAAATTCAACCACAGAGAAATTAAATGACTTTGTTGTTTGTGTGTACGACAGTAATGCAGATGATGTAGAAGCTATGTTCTCCTTGTCTAAAATCTTGGGTTCTCATCCAACTGCTATTAAAACCCCTGAAGACTTAGTTGTAATGAGTTGTAAGTTGGCTGGTGTTGTTTCTCAATATTTAGGGTTTGAGGGTGAGGATATTAGCCACTTGACTCAATATCTCAGTGATGAAACTGCTGGGCGGGGTAAGAAAGTAATTAATACTATTGGTATTAATTATAAGACCTTGTTGGAAGAAGTAGAGGATACTATAAATCTTTATTTAATTGTTAAAGATATCTTTAATAAGGCTGCTCCACTTAAACCAACTCATCTGAGTATTGTTGATTATTTTAACGTTCACTCTAATTACACTAAACAAAACTTTGATGTCAGTACACGTATTGAGAGAATGTCAGGAAAACTTGTTCTTGTGTTAAAAGTTTTTGATTTTAACGGACGTGTTGTTTTGTCATTAGAGTTAGGTGCTATTGAAACGTTAGCAGACCCTTCACTGAACATTAAAGATTTCGTTACTGAAATCCTTACAAAGTCATTCAGCGTTTTAACTAATATGACTGAATTGCTAAATATCGCAGGAAGTTCTAATCGATATAAAGCTGCTCCAAATGAAGATGAGTTGTATAAAGGCTATCCTGTTCCTCCAACGCATCCCGCCCACCCTTCAAACTACCCTTTCCATCCCTTCCCTCAACAACCAATTTGGATGCCTGATCGTACTGGCACTCCAATTAATCCGATGTATCCCTACAGCTCTTCTTCCATGTCAAATGAAGACGTAGATAAAAACGACCGTTAAGTAAACAGCATAAATAGGGAGAGCAATTAGCTCTCCCAAATATGCCTTTCTTTTTTTCTTTCAGACTTCAAAGATACCATCGTCTTTATCACGAGGATCATTAAATACTTCACCGTCTTCCGTTCTTTGAATAGGACTCTCAGGCTTAGTGCTTATACGACACTCATCAATATCTTCAGGTGTAATCCCTACATCTAGATTACCAGCAATAGAAAATAACTTAACATCTACCATAGTCGTAGGAATAATCCTACCTGCTACAAACTCTAACCATTTTAAAGGATGTTGTCCTTTAGCCATCATTTCTTGAATCTCTGGATCATCTTCAGCTTTATCTCTAAATAGAGCTGGAGTAAATGCAGTAGTATGAAACAATAATGTTTTCTTAAAGTTCTCAGCTTGAGCATTCATCCAATCAAAGAGATCATACATGAACATCCCTTTGAAAGTATTATGACAATAATCTGCTGTTAACTCTTCATTGCTTTTATGGATAAAGGTAATATCCATAGAATGATCAAAGTATTGTAGTAGACGAGCTTTATAAATAAACTCAAACTCTTTTCTTAGCTCATCACTAAAATCATAAGGATAGGTATTAATAACTAGTTGAGGAAAGCCTCTAAAAGGCTCAGCCATATGTTCATTGAATGAATCCTTTAAGATCGAAACAAGAAGAACCTCTACATTAGAGAGAAGAGATAGTTTTAATGTCTCAATATTTCTTAAAGCATATTTTTCTCTGAACATCTCATAAGTAACAGGACCAAACTCATCTCTACGTCGTAAATGATAAAGACCTGTTTTTAAATGAGTTTTAGTATACTCTTCAAAGACTTCTGGAAAGTGTTGTCTTAGCGTACCTAGTCGTGTATCAAGAATTTCATCTAAACTTAGATAATAGATCCGTCTAATTTCTTCAGTAGGTGTCATGTATTAACTTAGTATTAGAATATCAATGGGATTAGGACGAGAAAGATGTAGTAGTGCTAATGTTAATAAGAAACCATTATTCTTAGTTATGAGTTTCTTTACCTCGACTTGATTAGGAATGCGAATAAGTATCTCACTAGGCAATTCCCATGAAGTAAGTTGTGAGGTCTTATTCTCTACTTCTAATCGATTAACTAATAACTCCCTATCCAGTGTAATCAAACCATCTACTACACACGCACAAACCTCATCATATTCTCTTTGATTAGGTGCCCAACTTGATTTAAAAGTAATATGTAAATCAAACAGAAAATCTTGAACTGCTGGACTAGCTTTAAATACAGGTAAAAAAGAAGTAGTAAAGAACCTATCAGTAAAAATAGTATCGTAAGAAACCCTAAGCAAGAATTCGTATAGAAATTGAGCTAATGGACTTCTAGGACCATAAGTACTGCCTTCTGATCTATCAATCGTCGTGTATGCATTCCTAGCAATAGGGAGTTCTGTTACATGCATAGGAAGGATACGTTTAAAAATCTCTTGAATTAAAAGAAGAGGTCTTTTTAGATTAGGTGAATGATGTTCAAAGGTCCGTATTTCCATTTGCTTTTTCTATATCAAATTAAAGTGTGTTATTAAGATGCATACCGTAAAGATAAGAGCGTAATGTAGCAACAGATTCTGCTTCACTGCCTATTTTCATTAATGCTTCAATAGAAGCACCACCAGTAGCATCAATGGATTTATTCATAGCTCTAAAGGCTAGAATATCACCGCCTCGAACTTTCATGAATTCTAATAAGCTCTTCTCTAAATCATAACCTAAGATGACTTGTGCCTCTACGTTAGAAAGCGTAGAGCCTTTAGATTCACCTGTAGCTTGACCAGTAATCTCATCAATAGTGTTGCTATGCTTAGGTAAAGTTTTCTTATCATCTAGAATTTGAGCTTGTCTTCGAATAGGGAGTTGGAGAATGAGGTATTTCTTATTAGAAAGATATTTTGGATTTTGTCCATCATCAATCCAGATACGTTCTCGTAATGCAATACCCCACTCTTCAGCGATATCTATTTTCTCATCCCTTGTAATCGTAGGTTCTTTACCGTTTTCTCTGAATACAACAAGGGATTCTTCGCCTGTAATTAATCTATTTACAAAAGCATCGATATCAGAATCACTCATTTGAGAAAAGGCAACTCGATAATACTCGGCAGTATTACCGCCAGGATCAACACGCTCACAATCAGCTAAGACTTGTGTTTCAAAAGCTTTTCTATTTCCAGCCATAACCTTTCTTCTATATTAGGTGTTAAGTAGACTTCTTACAAAATAACAGTTATAAGAAGTCTAAGTAAGATAAACATTCAAAAGATTGGTTCAAAGCTTAATATTAACGTTGTGAATAATTAACCCTCGTTCTTCAGCTCGTTTAATCATGTCCTTTGTTCCTGGAGATTGACCATCCCAGTAAGTAAGTAGATGACTAGCTTCATAAGACATATCGTCATTTCTTAAAAAGCCTGCTCTCTTACCCAACTCATTCCACTTAGCTGTAAACTTATAACATTCAAAAGGCGTTAACTCACACCACTTAATAATTAGATTATCAGCACCACTAGGAGCATCACCTGAAATAAAAGCAATATGTTTTCCCTTATGCTCTTTAACCAGGTAATCAGTTAAAGTCTTTCTAAACCAACCTACATCAGAGAAGCCTCTCGTACCAGCAATAATGATACGAGAGTCATAATGTTTCTTTCTTAACTCACTGATGTTAGATGGATGAGAACTTACTTGTTCTCGATCAGTACTGGAATCACATCCAGTTTCAGCGATCCTAACCATGTTTCATTCAACCCATCGTTATAAAGAAGACTACGAGTTCCGTACGTAGAGATATCTTTTTCCAATTCAATCTTAACTAAACGACGACGAATGTCTCGGTTAATAGCTAAGCGAGCTTGGCTGTCTGTAATATCAGTATTGACTTCAATACCATCTTCAGAAACACGAGCAATAGGAGGCAGTTCATTTTCCTTTAGATATTCGTTGACTGTCTGTACGAGTGGATGAGGAATAAATTCATCAATGACTTCTTTTTGATCTACTTCTTTATTTTCCATTATTCAAACCTTAAATTAACAAAAGTGAAATTATTACCGTACTTCTCTTTAAAGACAGACCATGTAAAAGTACCTAAATCAGATTCTGCATGATCAGCTTCTATATTTACTATTAAGAAATGAAAGACATTATTAATGCGAATAAGATAATATCCTGTTTCATTAATAGTTCCTTCATTCCAAGCGTATTTATTAATATATACAAACTTAGGAGGAAGTGGATTATCGATGTTAGGAGCTTTTGCTTTGGTGTTATCTTCCACTGCTTTATAAGTAGCTTCAAATTTATCTAGACAAGCTCTATCATAACTGTGATTTAAATCCATATTACTTCCTTATTTTGCTTTCTTATCTTTAAAAGCGTCATATCGAGGGACATCTTTAACAGCTTCAGGAACATCCTTATCTTCTAACCAAAAAGGAACGTAGCGTTTTAAACGCATGTCAAGCAAGTCTTTCGTAGATAATGGTTTATCACCTTGCTCGTAGTGATCCATACAACTATAACCACGAGTATCTAATAGAACATCCCAATCGTAACCTAAAGCTTTAATATCATCGTAAAGTTCTTTAGGAGTGCAGTAGTACTCTGGAGCCATATTCCAGAAGTATTGCATCTGGCACATTTCTGATGTAATATTAACAGCTCTACGTAACTTGACATCAGAATCTAGTTTATTTCTAACTGTAGTTCGAGAAAGCTTGCAGTCTGGATAGAGTTCCAAGTAATAGTTTTGTAAGTTACCACCGATACCAAAACCTTTGCTATTTTTAATATAGTGGAATTCACTCAACGCAGGCTTAACTCCTTCTACCTGAGAAACAATAATAGAAAGACTAAATCCTGAAGAACCATACTTACCACGAAGTTGAGTTACTCTCACTTCGTTTAGATCTGTAGAACCTGTACGTTCATTATCAAATCGATCACTTGGATACTCAGGTCCTTTCGTTCCTCGGTTAGCAAGAATACTTGCTCCATTAGCCCACCAACAGTTATGTGTCAAGAAGGTAAACTTCTCAGGCACACCTTTAATCTTTACGTTAGACTTTAAGTGTTGGAGTTTCTTAGGATTAGGATTATATTGATCCATATTAAACTCAGCACCGATATGAGCAGTCATGATCAAGTAATGTGAGCTTGCCATGGTCAAAGAAGGTAGAGTCATTAAGAACCTAGTCTTTTGCATTCCTTGACGCATGAAGATCATATTAGCACCAGAATCACCAAGACTATTATCATCTTGCATTTTCTCTACGTCTTTCGTAGAGAACTCAGTAAAAGAATCTAATAATGAAAAAGTAGGATATGGAATTTTAATAAAACCATTACGTTCACGATTAAGGTAAGGGGTGTTACCTGTCACCGTTGCTTTATTCTCTGCTTTATCAAAAAGGAATTCTCTAAGAATATCGAAGTATTCGTCACCTTCATGCATTGACTTATCAGTAAACATGAGACGATCTTGATCTACAATACCTTCACCAACTGACATTCCCATTTCATCAGTTTCAATACCATATTCTTCCATGGCATTATGAAGCGAAATGACACGGTCTTCATCTACGTTTAATTCGGTATCGTAGATATGTCCTTTAGCCAGTTTATTCCTAGCTGCCATTTTACCATACATGTAGTGAGCAATGGTAGATTTGAAGTTATTACCGTGACCTACAATACCAGTGATGTGTGCTAATCCACCCACTAGAATATTTTCATTATAGCGACCTTTTACATATCTGCCTGTTGGGATATCAAATAAGCAACCAATAGGCCATAAGGCTTTAGTAGGCATACTAGCAGTCAAGCCAGTAGTCTTTGAATCTTTGTTCTCTTTACTCATTAAGATTATAACCTCATTTTATGATTATCATCGTGAATGTTCTATCGTTCCAAATGATCTCAGGATAGAGTTATTTTTTACATTAAAAAGGAATTACAATAACATGGTTTCTTCAGCACAGAGAACTTTAGCTGAATTGAGCTTATTAAGCACTGATGCTCAAGCAGACATGCAATCCTTATTTACCACCTTCATCCCTCGTTTAGGCGATGAATTACGTAAGGGTTGGCAGACCTTATTAAGCTATACACCTAAAGAAAAGATTATTAGTAATGCTGATCGATTTATCGAATTGGTTGGTAAAGAAAACTATTTAGATATCTCATCTTTCCATATTGCTTGTCCTGAAGGATTAGCTGTTGATTACTTAACCTATACTGATGTTTTAGCTAAAGCTGTAGAGTATGCTTTAGAGACACAAAAGACAAGTGTTAAGAATTTAAAAACACACTTATCTAAAATGCTTAACAATAGTGTCATTTCTTATTCTCCTTCTGGGTTAGAGAAAGCAATTACAGACCGAGTTAAGATTAGAGAGAATATCGTTAAAGAGATTAAAGGTTCTTTATCTAATCAGACTTATCGTAAGATGGCTTATGGTAATGCTATTAACCGTAATAGTGATTGGGTCCAAGTATTTAAGAATATCGATAAGATTCAACTCTTAGATTCTGAAGAGCGTAAATCATTAGCTAAAGATTTGAGTGACGTACAAGAACTACTGGATGCAGTTATTGCTAAAGTAGAGAGTCCAGAGAATAAAAACGTTAATAAACAAGCTGTAAAGTATACTTCTGATTTAGTATATGCTGTAGCAGAAGAAGTTAAGTTTGTAGCTCAGACTTACTATCTAACTGAATCCTTAGTGAATCGTTTATCTGATGGTGTAGATAACACCATTAAAGTATTTGCTAAAAAGTAATACCAAAGTACAGCATAAATAAGGAGACTAAAAAGTCTCCTATTTATGCTCTTTAATGGAATTAGAAATCTTGAGTATTGGTTTCGGGATAAGCTCTATTAGGACCCCAAATAATTCTTACACCACCATTTTTCTGAACATGTGTGGTGGCTGTTCTTGAAAAACCGCCCATGCCATGAATACTTGTTCCATTAATAACTGAACCTGATGACGTTATAATATTACTAGTGACAACACCATCAGGTCCTTTTCCTCTGATTCCTACACCACCACCACCTGCGCCACTACCACCCTGTCCAGCTCTTGCTGGGAGATTACCAGAGCCACCAGTTTGGTTAATATTACCACTTCCACCTCTTTCAGAATACCCACCACCACCTCCGCCTTTTAGTACTGCGGAGCTAGCTTGAGGGCTATTTTGAGAACCTCCTGCACCACCATTTCCACCACCAAAATCTATCCCAGTGGTTCCAGATATATTATAAATCGCATACGTTCCTCCCGCCACTTGTGTAGATGATCCTGATGAGTTACTTCTCCCGCCTTGACCACCATTAGCTACCATAAAGGCCGGGAGAGCTACATCACCATTATCATCATCATTGTTTATTATAGCGATACTGGAATGCCCTCCTGCTCCTCCATGTCCGTTTGTAGCGCCCTGATAACCAGCTCCTCCAACAACGACTTCAACTTTTCTACTGGTAGGAACGTCAACTTTAGCAACCCAACAAAGCGCGCCACCACCACCAGACCCAACAGAACCAGTAGTCCGAGTACCACCTCCACCTCCACCTCCACCTACTGCTACAGCAGAGAAGGAGGTAATTCCTTCAGGAAATTCAAAAATATAAGTGCCGGGTTCAATGAATTCTACTTGACCGCTTAAACCATCGTCGAGAGGAGGGAGTAATCCTACCAATAAATCTTTACTCATAACTTTTAATATCTATAAAATATTTCAATAATTAAGCAATAAAGTCATCAGCACTTAACTTCTCTACACCAATATGAGTATTACCAGGAACAGTTTCTACTTTAGGGATATCATCACCTAATTCCTTAGCATTACCTTTATTTTCTTCAGCTCCACTAGGATTAAAACCAGGTAACTTATCATTAGAAGGCAGTCCCATTAACATATTACCGATCTGTTCAGCAAAGCCTTTAAACGCAGCAGAGTTCTCACCCTCTTTCTCCATCTTCATTAGGTCAAGTTCTTGCTTGCTAAAGTCATTAATCAATCCAGCTAAGGATTGATATGACATCGCGCGAGACATGTCTAAATTCTGCATTCCTTTATTAATTAGCATCTTTCTTAAATTCTGAGAAAGTTCTAATCGTTCAGTAGGACTAAACTCTGGGGACAGTAAAGTAGAGAAATCTAATTCAGGCACAGGTTCTTTTTGCTTACCAGGTTTTCCTTCATCAATTTTAACCATTGAATCAGCAACTGGATTACCTGTAGTATTCATTTATGCACTCCTTTTATTGTTTGTATGTATATTTAAATATTTCAATCACATATCACCTTAGTGTCAGTAATCAATACTCATTGAGGTAATTGCTAATGAAATAAGCTAACAACTAAAAATATTGTCTTCGTATAAGGATTTCTAAGCATATGATACTTCACTTAAAGGAGCTTTATATAGGACCGTTATGTTTAACTGGCTAAGGTCAAAGATAAAAACGAAGCGTAAGAAAATCATTATTGATGAAGTTCATGATAAAGAAATAGATGTTTATACAAAAACACTTGTTCTCTTTGAGCTTCTTGGTAAAGAACACTTCCGTATTTTCTATACTCAACACTTTCTGTTTGATCTATACTTACCTAATGCAAAGGAGTTAGTTAAACTACTTAGGGAGTTAAATAGAACTGTTGAAAATAAACGCCCTATTAACGAAAACCGTTTATCATTTCCTCTAAATAATTTTGATAATGATAGTTTCTTTTATCAAGATGAAAGTTACTTAAATAAATTTAACTATTTAGAGGCTATCAAAAAAGAAGTTATTAAACTTATAACAAATGTACAAACCTATCAGAGTTCTGATGAAGATCTCATTCTCCCCACTAAGGAGTATTATGAAAGGAACTTGTATTCCGTTATTTCTGATTTACAGTCCTTTGCTGAACTGATTATCAGAAGAGTGTGATGACTTCAACATTTCATGGATTAACTTACGTCTATGCAGAAGCGAAGCAAAAATACGCAACTCAATAGGCTACTTACCTCTAAAGATAAAAATGCTTATTCAGTAACAGGCATGAAAGGTGTCTTAGCACACATCTTTCGTAAGTATCTGTCGAGATTAAAAGTTGATGAACCTAACTGGTCATTAAAGATTAATCAATACATTAAGAAATACGAACATGAAGGTATTTCTAAACGACAAAGGTCGAGTATTGGTAATAACCTCACAAAAGCCTTATCCGCAAGAGAGATGTCTTGGATTACATTTCTAAGAGGTCTTAACTTTCTAGGCGCTATTAAAATTGAATTTACAGTAAAAGCAACTTTTCACAATAATCGAGTTATCGAAGAACATGTGGAGTTTACTTATGACGAAACAGAAGTGAAATTTGACTTTGAAGAACAGGAAAGGAAATAAAAATGAGTATCTTAAAGGTATTTAAAAAGCAAGACAGGTCAACGCTACCCGTAGCAGTATCTAAGAAAATTAACTTTAACCTACCTACTGTTAATGTACACAAGTTAGGAGATGATGGTGAGGATCATATTAATATCCATCCCATCTATGCAGAAACAGAATTAGGTAAAATGCTCTCTATGCATGACTATACTCCATTTACTCATCCTGTTCTTGGAACTTTCTCTACTTTGATTGGATATTGGTTTTATATCAAGACAAAAGGAATGAGTGATGATTTCAGACTGGGTCGAGACGGAAAAGCTTTTCGTAAGAAAGCCGGTGAGATGCAACAGTTTCGTTTAGAGAACTTTCAAGAATATATCTTGGACGGTTACTATGAAATGATTTCTCAAAATGAAAATGTAAAAGAATTATTTCTAGCATCTACTCTCCCCTTTACACAATATTGGATTTCTAGTAAAGTACGAGCTGTTCCTCCTGGTCTAGAATTTATTAATTCTGGATTACATTCTCTTAGAGAAAACATGAAGTTAGGCATTGAACCTGATCGACCTGATTTTGTTCGAGACTTCAAAGAGCTAATTCGATATTAAAGAATATATTTAGGGAGGGTTATTTACCCTCCCTATTTATGCTCTTATTTTTTATAAAAATTGAATTTCGTAACATGGTAGTTATACATAACTAGTTTGAATTATGTTTTTATTTATCTGAAGGAATATCTAACATGAAAGTACTGCGTAATCATTTTAACAATAACCCAACTGTTGTTATTCATGGACGTATTATCAACGGTTGTAGGAACTTTACATTAGAAGAAGCACCTAATATCTTAAAGTACTATAAAGTACCAGATGACATTTGGCAAGAGGTCTTAGATGTTTACTCTCCTACGTCCACTGACGAAGAAATCGAATCTTTCATCAATGATGAGAATTTCTATATCCGTAAGTTAGTAGCTATCTATGGCAATGATAAACATAGAGATGCTCTCATTAACGATAAAAGTATGGATGTTAGAAATTCAGTAGCTATCTACGGTAACGATTCACATCGAGACATTCTAGTCAAAGATAAAATTTCGTTTATACGTGAGGCAGTGGCTCGGCACGGCAATAGCAGTCAACACGATATCTTAGTCAAGGATGAAGATTGGGTTGTTAGGGTTAACGTAGCTAGGTTTGGCAGCAATTCTCACCGAGAACTTCTTAAAAACGATACTGACTTACATGTTAGAAATATAGCAATCTTTAAATTAAGAAAGAAATAAAAGAAAAGCATTCATTCTAGAAGAGATCCTTTAATTAGGGTCTCCTCTACCTCTCTTTCTTTTTTTCTTTGTTACAAGTAAGATTCAGCCTTTAACGGCGTGATAGTATAGTAATGATTTATAGAGATTTGACATGGATCTTAATACCGTTAATAACCGAGTAGCTAATAGTGTCTACTTGAGTAAGCCTACAGATAAAGTCGCTGTAGCAGATATTTATAAAGATAAAAAACAAGGCGTTATCAATAGCATCCGTGACATAGGTAAAGAATATGGTTTTAATGAATCCCTCACTGCTTTACTTAGAGGAAGTCAAGATGTTATCCGTCTCTTTCCTGTAGTGAAGTCAGGATTAGAAGGTTTATCTAAAGAGAATATTCTAAATCGAGTAATGACTAGTACTAATCTACTTCGTGGTGTGGGTGCTAATCAGTTACCAGAGGGTTGGAATAATACAGTAGATAACTTCTATAAAAACTACGGTGACTATGTTGTTCAAATAGGTAATGTAAGTAGGGTTGTTAATGGGACTAATTTTGATAACTTACAATCAGTAGGTAATTTAGTTAATCGATTAGCAGGCGAAAGCACATTACTATTTGAAGATAATGATGGATTAGCCTCCTTATCAGCTTCCATTATTAAAGAAGCTACTCAATACGGAATTCCTAATAGTTTTGATAAAGTGTTACAAACTGTTCAAAACTCTGACATTATGCTAAAGACAGCTAATAGCTGCATTCCTGTAGCTATTGAATATAGTGATATTGGAATGTTAAGATCAATTAGTAGAACATTAGGTCAGGGTAATCTACTTAACAATATTCCATCTGTATTAAGTACCTTCTCTCGTCAATACGGTAGTTTCTTTGGTGAGACTTTCCTAGATACTAAGAACCTTCTTAATTCTCTATTAGAAACTTTCGATGAAGTCGATGAAGGGTGGAGAACGTATGAACGTTCTGGTACTTCTACTGAGATTGATGATGTTTATGTCATGACTACAGCTTCGGCTGATATGAAGAACCTAATTAGTGGTGTGAAGACTTCTTATGAGTGGGATGATCAAAAACTACAGATAGGTACTTCCTTTAGTAGGGTAAGTGTGGATGAAGAGATCAAACGCCAATTACCTAGAAAAGCGGATATTAATTACTATAACGAAGTCAGTCCGTATTTAGATATTTAAAAAAAGGAATAAATAGACAATGGCTTCATATTTAGAAAAAAGATTTGAAGAACAACGTAATTATGTTTTAGGTATTGATAACAGGAGTTGGTTACGTGATTCTTTACTAGCCAGAGGAGCTTTATCAAAATTAGATGAAGATTCCCCTATCTACTATTCTACTGCTGATACCAAATATACTGATACGACATTAGGTGGTAACTTTGCTATTAACCCTCCTCCTCAATGGACGCGTAGTGCTGATATTAAAAGAAGAGGGAGAAGTAAGTATGGTCACGGTATGGGAAGAGCTTATAGTGAAAGAATTGATGACTACAGTCAGCTTGTCCATATGCGTTTAGGTGTAGCGTCTTTTAACTCACTATCTACTTTCGTTGGAAACTTCTATAACCATAACTTAGGCACTTTATCTAGAACAGGTCGTGGTCCTGGCGTTATGTTCATGGCAGGTAAAGCAGTAGGTTTCGTTGTCGCTATTGCTGCTTGGAAGATTCAAGCCCTTATGTTAATTGGACAAGGCGTCGCATTCTTCTTGGAAAAAGGTTCTACTCGGTTTTATAAGTTAAAACCTACTATGCCTATTTACTGGAATACAGTGCAAACCATTGTTAACCAATTAGCAGTTAACTTAGGCGTATCTCCTAGAGCTATTCAAAATGCCCCAGTAGGTAATGCAATCTTACAAGGGTATCAGTTTACTGAAGGTGATGCTAATCGACTCAGAGAGGCTTTTCCTGGCTTATTTACTAGAATGGGTTCTATTGATGTTTGGGCATTAGCTAATAGATCTCAACGTATGTATATTAACCAAATCTCTAAAGCAGATAATTTATACGGTAAATATGAAGGCGGGATTAAAGATAGTTTAGAAAATGATATTAGAGAACTCTATCAAGGTGAAGTGACTGATCCTGGTAGACGCGCTTATGTTGATTATCTAGATAGTTGGTTAAATACCGCAGCAGGAACTCCAGAAGGTGTTGTTACTGATGAACAAGGTCAGATTGTTAGTGCGGGTATTGAGACGATAAACTCCTTAGAAAGAGGAGATGTTCCTAGACTCGTCGACTACTATGAAGCTGAACTTTATGATGGTAGTGCTTTTATTACCTTTAGAGTTAACTATACGGGTTCAGTCTCTGATTCTGTTTCTAACCAATCAGGAGAATCCGATATCGGTAATACTCTAAATGGCTTAGTAAGTAAAGCTAAAGAAGCTACCTTTGCATTTGCTGGAGGTAACATCGCTCCTGGTGTAGGTGAAGTTATTAAAATGGCTGGCAACTTTGTATCAGGTGCTCTAGATAGTTTTGGATTGACTGGTGTAGTTAACGCAGCAGTAGGCGGGGCTTTTGTTGATATTCCTAGTCAATGGAAGAGTTCTTCTGCTTCATTTAACAAATCCACTTACACAATCGATTTAGTCTCTCCTTATAACCATCCAATGGCTAAACTGATGTTTCAGTATATTCCAATGGCTATGTTAATGGCAGCAGCTTTCCCAAGATCAACAGGTACGCAATCGTATTACGCTCCACCTATGTTAGAGTTCTATGACCAAGGTCGTGCACAAACTCGATTAGGTATGATTAGTGATCTTAGTTTTGAGAGAGGTTTCACTAACTTAGGTTTTAACCATAGTAACCGAGCTATGGGAATTAGGGCTACGTTTAGTATTGCTGATATGTCTAATATTGTTCATGTACCTATTTCTGTTAATAATGGTTTATTAGAATTGATTACTGGTACAGTATTAGGTGGTGGTAGAGGTGCTGTTACAGGCATTATGAAAAACATCGGTAATCAGATGTTCGATGATGAAAGTCCTTTTAACGACTATTTAGGCGTCATAGCGGGCTTAAGCGTAGCTGACCAGGTCTTCACCTTACGTAAAGCTAAACTACGTGCTACAAGAGCTTTAATGAACTGGGAACGATGGACTTCTCCAGCTCGCTTAGCTCATATTACAGGTGACTGGATTCCTTCTAGACTTCTTTCAATGCTTTATCCAGTTAACCATAAACTGGGATAATAGTAATCACAGCATAAAAAGGGAGAGCTAATTGCTCTCCCCTTTATGCCCTATTAAATATTTCTACGTGTATTTACAATTGGAGTAGGCCAGTTATCTTTATTTCGTTGCCGATTAAAGTAAGCAGCTTCCTCTGGAGTAGTAGGTTTATTTAAACCACTGACCTTACTAAATAGTTCAGTCATACTGTCTTTACTTAGTGCATGACTAATCTTAGAGATGTCTTTACTCATTGACTGTAGTACAGTGAGTTGCTCTTGAGCAATGTCTCTTGATTTTGTCATAGCTTCTAAATGAAGATCTTTATCAGTTTGTTGCTTAGCAGCAGCTTGCTGATACATTGTCTCAGGCATGAGACCAGTGATGCTTTGATTCCCTAAAGCAGTGGGCATACCAGTGCGCTTATCCTCAGAAGGATAAATACCAACACGCCCTTTGTTTTCCTCTACTGCTTTTTCAGCTGTAGTGGTGAGATTTCCACCTGTTACACTAAAACGTACTTTATTATCCCCAATTTTTGACATCAGAGTGTTAAAAGCAGTTAGTGAGTTTCTGATAGTTACATCACCAGCTTGTTTATTAATAAGCTGACCAATGATAATTTCATTGTTTCTACTCACTGTTTGGTCAGCGTTAGAACCATTACCAGAGCTTAATACACCTACTTTATTATTTCCTGACCAAATCTCATAAACAGAACCTTGAGATTTATTAACACTAGGAATAAGTTCGTATGTACCTGGCTTAAAGTTATCACTGAGTTCAATAGTAGAGAAAACTTCACCATTGGACAATTGTAATTTACCTACCATTACTTTTTCTTTAGTTGTAGTGCGTGTTAAAGATAAGGTAAGGGTAGTTTTTGTAGAGATATTATTCTCTCCAACAGAAGTACGAGGATCATGACCTTGTATTCGATTAGAAGTAATACCTGTACCACCTAGAGGATTATCTGAAGGTGTTGATACGTTAACATTAGCTCCAACTTCAGAACGATACTCACTTGGATCACGACCACCATCTTCTTTAGGTATAATAGAGCCGCCTAAAGGAAGTGTGGAAGATCTACTTACAGTTTCAGGTGCTACTGTCGGTACATTAGATTCACTGATTGAAGTATTAATCCCTTCACTAGAACCTGTAGCAGGTAGAATTACACCACTGTGTGTATCTGGTGGTGGAAAGTGTCCTGTCTCAGTACCAGCTTTAATCCCTAAATGGCGTTTACGTACAGAACGAATACGACTCTGGAAATAATTAATGATATCAGCAAAAGTTCTTGGTCTGCGTGTTTCCTTATCATAGAAAACCCATTTATTAGCATTAGCTGCTTTAGGTAAGAGTTGAGCTGCTACAGCACCAGGGTTATTACCCATGGCTTTTAAAAAGCTAGTAGCTCCACCTGGACCTAAGAAGTGCGCTAAATAAAGATCTAACATACTAATTTTCCTATTAGGGAAATTATTCGTTAGTGTCTTATGGTTTTCTTTCATGTACTCAGCAGTCATTAAAGAGTTAGCAATGGGATCTAAACGACTTACACCTGGTTGGAGTCCATACTTACCTCCATAGCGTTTAATCATTGCTTCCCACGTACTTTTAATAAACTGTCCTAAACCCATTGCAGAAGAAGTACCTGGCCTAGCTTGGTTCCTAAAATCAGATTCTAATCCAATATAGGTAGCTAGATCCGTAGCACTGACTCCAGCAGCTTTTGCTACACCATCAATCATGTCCTTATAATGCAAATAGCTGTTATCTCCTGTCGGTAAAGGGATACCTTCGTACTTAGTATCAGTTCCTTTACCTAAAGAAACTTCACCTAAGTCAGTTGGTAATGCACCTCGATCTTCACCGGGTAGACCAAAACCACTCACTTGACCATGAATACCGTAGACTTGAGGTTCACTTTTTGTCCTGTACATCGAACCATGATCTGCACCACTTGCATGTGCTTCTGTTCGATTAATAGGACTGCCTAAACCTCGTACATTTGATTGTTCTTGTGGTATAAAGGTAGATAGCGCAGCTTTAGTAGAAGAACTCGTAGTATTTAGTGCCTGTTCTTGGTTAAGCTTAGTATCACTTGCTTCTTTCTCAATAGCTTTGATATTTATTTCAACAGTCTTGCTATCTGTGTTGAGTTCAATATCATCCCAAGGAGAATCAGTAATAGACCAAACACTAACTTTTATTCCGTCTACAGTTGTCATGACAGAGCTAACGATTCTAGCAAATTCTAATCTATCACTAGCACCCATCATGTCTAACTGATATTGTACTAGGTTAGATTTTGTTTTTTGCTGAATAATAGAAGCAGCAGTCGTATAAACAGGTAAGAAACGTAAACTAAACCAACGGTTAAATAAAGCAGCTCTTTCGCTAGATGGACTACTAATACCAAAGTGAGGAAGGAAGGTTTCATGCACACTACTTAAATCACCTTCCCAGATAACAGTTTCATTATCTTGAACTCTTAATCCTTCAGTACAGTATGATTCTAACTCCCTTAAGATCTTTACTTTACTTAATGTAAATTCAGATAAGCCGTAAGTTTTAAAACGTACAGCATCAACTGCTTTAATATAACTAGGTACGCGGTTATTAATTAGTTCTACTTTAGAAGCATAACTACTTGTAATAGTTTTACCTGCTTCTTTAACAGATTGTCCGTGTAGTAATTTAGGATCAGCTTCTTTACTTTCTTCTCCTTCTTTCTTAGGTTGTTCCGTAGCTTTATCCTCAGGATTTGCACTTTGCTCTTTAAGAAGTTCTGCACGTTTCTTATTACCGATCTTAGTACTTAGTTTCTTATCGACTTCATTCCAAATAGAATCAACTTCCACAGGACCCATAACTAAAGGTTTCTCTGAGAAAGGGTTAGAATCTACTTCATAAGGTCCATTTTTGAAACGAGTAGCTTGATGGTATCTAATCTTATCTTCTGGTTTTAACTTGTCTACTTTTTGTAAATCAGTATTACCAGCGATACGACTAATGATTCCAATATGGATTAAGAAAATAGGAATAAACCTTAACCTTAGCCATTCATCAACGCGAGCATATTCTTCTTCATCATCAATCTCTATTTTTAAAGCATTAAGAATTTCTCTAGGATCAATCGTGCTTCTTAAACTCGGAATTCCTTCTGGACTAAAGTTTAAATGACTTGTTAATTTATCTTCCAATGCAAAAATGCGTTCAAAAGCAGAGTCATCTGAACTAAAGCCGTATTGAGCAATTCGATAAGAAGAAACTTCACCAGGTTTTGGCCTAGTTACGTATTTGTAAATACTGTAAGCTGCATGTGCTGTTCCTGCTATAGCTAAACCTTTAAGAATGATAGGAGAAGCGATAATGCCAGCAGTAGCACCTAACCCAATACCTAAAGTACGTAGAGCAAGACCAAATGCAGGTTTAACTAACCGCATTGCTGCATTATCAACCACTCTACCGACAACACGAGCATTCTTAATTAATCCAACACCTTTCTTAGCAGCCCATTTACCACCAGCAAAACCTTTACGTAAGCTCTGACCAGAGAATAGTCGCTTGATAAATCCACCAGCTTTTTTAATTGGTTTAATTTTATTAAGTGTAGCACCTATATTCTTAGTAGCATTCGCTACATTTTTAGCACCAGCTCGTATTGAAGTAGCAGCTTTCTTACCTGTAGCAAGCCCGCCTCTAAAACCACCAGGACCTTTAGCAACCTTAGCAGCTCCTCTACCAAAGATCTTACCAAGACCTTTACCTATCGCCTTACCGCCTAATAGACTACCTAAGAGAGAACCTACAGATCCTAAAGAACTTATTCCTAGCTTACCTAAAATAGCCTTTAGCGCTTTACCTTTTAATCCACCAAATAGATTCCCGAATAAATCATTAAAGATATTACTTTGTTCACCCTTTTCTTCACTCTGAGTATCTACTTCATCCGAGACCTCACTAGTAGCTCTACTCATTAAATCTTCGTATGAGCCTTTACGTGGTCCTTTTTCTCTTTGCTCTCTATCCTTATCGATTTTAAGCATCTCTTTTAATACATCAAGAGTTTGACTTAATTTATCAGTAAGAGAAAGATTCATGGTATCGATACTGTCAGTGACAGGACTTTCTTCATCCTCTTTAGTCTTCTTACTAAACCAGTTATAGTTACTAGCAAAATCTAACGCTTTATTCTTTAAAGTTTCTACGTGGTTTTTAATTGGTCCAAAACCTACACCAACGCCAGAAAGACCCAAAGTAAACCGGCTCTTTTTAATAGCGTTAGTGATTCGAGTAATTCTACTCTCACCGTCTATTTCTCCTTTCTTGAATCGCTTAAAAGGATTGAGATTATTAAAGACACCTAAACGAGGTGAAGTACTGTCATCATCTTTACTAATGACTTCTTCTGCATCTTTAACAAATGCTTTAATTTGATCAATGACTTTCTTACCTTCTTCTGTAAGAGGATCTAAATTCGTGACATTGTCTAAGATTTCTTTAAAATCAATACCAGATAGTCTACCTTCTATATCAGTCTGAGCTTTCTGATATAAATCTTTAACTTTCTGAACAACATCTTCTTTTTCTAAAAGACGTTTAGCAGCTTCAGCTTCTGTAATGACATATTCTTTAACTTGTCGTGCTTTTGATCTAGCCTTTACTTTAGCGTCTTGTAAGTTTTTAAAGAATTTACTCTCAGTGAGTTTTTCTCTACCTTCTCTAACCCGACCTTTTATACTGTATTTATCATCTAAGTTATCAAAGAGTTCCTTAGCGTCTTTAAAGTAATCAGGTTTCTTTACTTCAGGTAGTTCATCATCATAATCACCATCTACATAAAACTCAATTAAGCGCTTAGGATCAATTCTGCCTTCTTTAATAATACCTGCTTCTTCTAAATAACTACTTAAACCAGATTCTACATAGTTCTGAATAACACGATGATTAGAAGAAATAGTACTACCTAAATCTCTAAAACGGTTAGAGAATTCTACTTCACGTTCTTTAAACTCATCATCCTTATAATACTCTTTAAATAAATCACTAACTGTCTTAGCATCCTCTTCACCTAAATCAGCAAAGAACTCAGCACTACTAAAGTTTTCTCTAGAAGGTAGGATTTCTCTATAGTTATCACTTAAGAACTTAATAGCTAATCTACGTCTTAACTCAGGATCGAGATTCTCTCCTCCGATTTCATCAATTAGATTATAAGCATCGCTCTTTACCCACTTACCACCATCCTTATTGATAATGTCACGAACAATGGATTGTCCGATACTAGAGCTATCTGTAAAACTATTAGAAGTATAATCGTAAGCTACTAATCCTGCTCTTTCATTACCTGTTCTTAAGATGTGAATTTCACGATGAATCCTAGAGAGTAAACCCGGTATAATCTCAGTTAAAGATTTAGAGTCCTGTCGTTTCCATACAGCTGGTTTATTAATACTACTGATATTATCTACTGCTATATCTGTACGGGATTTATCGCTTTGAATTAATCCACCTAAAATACGAGCAGCAGGTGAAAGTAGTCGATCTTTCTTACCGTATTCTTCTAACCAAGGTTTGTAGTTTCTAGTAATGAAGTTTAACTGCCCACCTAATCGCCGAAGTCTTGGTCTTTCATTGAGCTTTTCTTGGATACGCCCACCAAAAGCATGAGCTAAGATAGTTGGTAAGAAACCACCTATCATCTCACCAGCCATGCGCTGATTAGACATCCCTCCCAGACCACTCATACCAGACATCATTGATGCACTCGATGCCATCATATCAGCACCGAACAACATAGACTGAATACCAGTAGAGACTTCTTTAATAGCCTGACGGCTATTACGCATCATGTTCTCACGCATCTGTTGGAAATCATCAGCACGATTACCAAAGAAACGGTTAAAGCTTGTTCGCGTAACTCCTTGAGCAAAACGAGCACGAGTATCTTCATGCTGCTCTACTTTTAGTAAGTCAGGCTTTTTAACTTCTTTAATTAATTCAGATAAAGCACTAGCTTGAAGAACTTGAGCTTCTCGCAAAACTTCTAAAGTTTTACCTTGAATAAAGTATTGCTTTAATTGTAATTCTAAACTCTTTCTTTGGAAGTTAATCTGTAGCTTATCATTATAAGCATTTAAACGACTAACACCTGTAGCAATTTTCTCTAGTTGATTATGAGTGCGAATTTGATGACGGCCTTCTACAGCCATTTTTACTGCTTCTCGTGCCTCAGTTCTTACTTCAGCATTTTCATCAGCTTCGACTTGTTCACCAAAGATCTCTTTTAATGTATTACTAATTTGCTCTTCAAAGACTTGAGTCTCAGTAAGAGAACGTTCTGTTTTCTCTCTATCTCTAGCCCAAGCATCTACTCGACCTTTTACTCCTTTAGGAATATAGTCACCAGCTAGATTACTCAAGCTCTCAACAGTACGTTTAACAGGAGAGATGACTTTACTATACTCTTGAACTCCTTCATCGTATAGTTGTTTTACACCCTCTCCTAACTCCATTAAATCACCGACAGCCTGACCATACCCCACAGGTAAAGTCTTACTAGCGACTGTTCTAGCGGTACTAGAAGAGAGCATAGAACTACCTGCTCCTGACAGTATGCCCTTCGCAAAGTCTTTAACCTTATCAAATCTAGTCTTAGGCTTGTCGTTAAATAAATCCCCAAACCCATCGTCAAAATTATCGAAAGGGTCTGTGATAAAATCTTCAGTTTTCTTAACCATGTAAGAAAGCTCCGTTATTTTAATATTCAATAGCACTCTATATATGAGTGTTTCTCAATTAGAGGTCATAACATGTCTGTGTCTAATCTAGACAAAGCATTTAATATTAGTATTCTCTATCTAACACCATTGAATCTAAGAGGCTTAGGATTAATCGATACACTGGATACTTACGATGTAAATGGTGAGTTCAGTGATCGTGGTCTTTACTCTATTGATTACTTTGGTCCAGTAGGAGATCTACGACGTTCTCGTCGACTTGCATATATTGATATCAAGATGGAGGTTATTCATCCTCTTATCTATAAATCCTTAGTAAAACTAAAAGGCTTTTACGAAGATATTATCCTAGGTAAGAAATATGCTATTTGGAATAAACTCACTAAAGACTTCGAACCAGCAGATGCATTAACTGGTCAAACTGGTTTTAATTTCTTTCTTAATCACTGGATGGATATTGATCTCGTTAGAAATAAGAGTACAGCTAGAAACGAGAGAGTTACTTTTATTGAGAATAATAAAAGTAAAGCACTTACTAATAAAATCCTAGTTATTCCAGCAGGTATTAGGGACATGACAGTAGGTGCAGATGGTAGACCAGTTAGTGATGAGATCAATAATATCTACCGTCGATTAATTGGGGTATCAAACACTATTACTGAAGCAGCTATTGAACACAACCCAGAACTCTTTGATAATTCTCGATTACGATTACAATTAGTCTTTAATGAGTTATATGAGTATATTACCCAATTACTTAAAGGAAAAAAGAAACTCATTACAGGGAAGCTAACCTCACGTAGAATCCATAATGGGACTTCAAACGTTATTAGTGCTTATATCCCTACAGTAAAGCGCTTAGGTGAGCCAGGATCTATCTCAGTTAATAATACCATTGTAGGATTACAACAATTCTTAGTCTCTATTGGTCAAACAGCTAAGTATTATATTAAGAATGGTCCATTAAAAGAAGTATTCATCTCTCCTGACCTACCAGCTCGACTCATTAACAAAAAGACACTAGAGCAAGAAGAAGTCGATATCTCTATTGAAGCTTATGATTACTGGATGTCAAATGAAGGTCTTGATAGAGTACTCAGTGAATTTGCTAATGGTAATATCAGACACCAGCCTGTTGAGATTGAAGATCATTATGTCGCTTTGATTTATAAAGGACCTGATAATACTTTTAAAATCTTCTACGATATTAGAGAATTACCTGCTAACTTCTCTAAGAAGTATGTTAGTCCTATTACGCTATTAGAACTCCTATACCTCTCTGTTTATGAGACTTCAGCACAATACCCAGCCTTCACTACTCGCTATCCCGTATCAGGAGATGGCTCAATCTATCCTTCTTTCTCTTATGTTAAAACAACAGTGAAGTCTGAGAAGAGATATCCTCTAAATGAAGTATGGCAAAAAGACGATACTCTACCTATTGCTTTTGAGTTCCCTTTACTTAATTCGAGTTTCTACGATACTCTGACTCCACACACTTCGAGGCTTGCTGGTCTCGGCGCTGATTATGATGGTGATAACGCCTTAGCCCTTATTTATAAGGGATAATTCAAGAAAAGTGTATAACACCTTATCCTAGTAGTATGAAAGTCGTTAAAAACTTTTATAACTTATATAGATAATGTCGAAGCTTTTACTAATAAAAATACTCAAAGTAATTTTATTAACCATATACATTTTTCATTATTATTCCTTATTTATATTACGTCACCTATTAGTAGAAATACTAATACAATAAACCTCTTTAATTGACGGGAAAAGACTGTTAAAGTCTATCTACCAAGCTATGCATTGGAAACAACATAGTGGCTGAACTAATCACTCAGGTAAGGTAATAAAGATAGAACTGGTTTAATCCGCAGCGAAGCTCCTAGAGATACTTTCTATAAGTATACGGAGTGCGTTCAACGACTAATGAAAGGCGTGTGTTAATTATAACACTAAACCGAGTAAAGTAGCGCCTAGTGGTAGGGTGTGTAGATTGAGAATGGGTCTACACAGTAAAACCCTTTAAAGCGAAATGGGAGGCACCTGACTGCTATTGTTAGAATAGTAAAAGGTGAAGATATAGTCTGAGCGTCTAGGGAAAGCCTAGAGTAGTAGTTATCTTAACTACGGGTATAGATTAACGAGCTATACTGAACATAACTGAGAATGTCATTTAATGCTTTATATACCGATGAAGCAAAAGAAGAAATACGGAAATTCTTAACTGAACCTAGAGCATATTTAAATACTAATGGTGAATTAAGAATGAGTGCTTCTTTCCCCACTATTGATTTAGTACTCTATAACCTAACTTCTAGGAAGTAGAAAAAGAAATGTTAATTTACGATACTTATTATAAACGCAGAGCTTCTTTTCGATTAGGTCAGATTGCTTCTCCTAGGAAAAATCCTTTAGAGACGATGGAAATGCCTAAAGGTTCCGTTTACCATTACTTAGGTGAAAGTGCTACACAAGTAGGTCCACCTGAAGATCTCTACATCTATCGAGCAGTTAGTGATCCTATTCAAATGAATGTGGTCTCTAGTTATAGTACTGATTTTGAATGGAGAGGTAATCCTACTGTATTAGGTAGGAATATTCAATCTGATATTGCTAAGTACTTACGACTGCATCGACGCTATCGTCGTTTCCCTGAAGTCAGTAAGATCAAAGGTACACCTCATATTCAGTTACTTATTAACTACGCTAACATTAATAAGAGTTATCGATATATCCAAAATCGATACTCTAGTTATAATGCTTGGTATAATAAGTTTGCTAGTGTATTAAGTAATGTTAATGAAGTAGCTACTAAGACTAATAGACAACAGTTCTTAATCTTTAGTTTACCTGAATTTATTCCTAGTGCTTCGCATCTACTCATAGCAGAAGGTCAAGCTGTTATTACAGGTAACTTATTAAATAGCTTTAGCTCTAATGAAAGTAGAGTTATTTTAGAGTTGTGGAAGTGGTTAAGTGAAGCTAGAACTAATTCATTGTTTAATCTGATTAGTCCTCAGAACTACGATAAAGTCAACATCATCTTCCAGGACATGGGAGTATGGGTGGGTTATCGGTTAGATTCATTAAATAACTTTAGACTCCCTAGTAAGGAAGAATTAAAAGCTTATGAAGATGATCCTACTGGTAAAGTTGAGCCTAATACTAAAGGTATTCTACCTGACTTATTAAAACGTACTTTCTTACGTGGATTAACTACTGTTACTAAGTTTAGGAATGGGGAGTTAATTGAAGAAGAAGAAGAACAAGATGTACTTGATGATGAGTTAGATGAAGAAGAAGATATTCAAGTACTCGATAAGGATGCTTCAGGTAATGCCGTTGTCTCTAGTCTGAAAAACATTAAAAAGAGTTTAGATGAAGCTGAAGCTTCTCGTGCTGAAAAAGAAGTCTTATCTCGTATTCAATCTATCGAACGAGAGTTAGAAAAAAGAAATGAGGCGAGTGACTTTATCAGTACTATCGATGGTATTGATTTAGAAGAGTTTAGTAATCTCATTGATGAGGATCTTAGTGCTTTAGATAAAATCAATGAGAGATTGGTTTTAAATAAAGAAGTGGTGGGTCATTCTACGGTAGGTACTGGTTTAGGTGAACTAACTGAAAGAAATAAGAACCTACCTAATACCTTTGAAGATGGGTTAATGCGTATTGCTACAGACTATGCTGAAGCTGGTTTGTTATCTGCTACGGATTACCAACGCTTTGTTAGGCATAGTGAAGCTTATAAGTCAATTAAGATGCCTAATGGACAGACATTAGAAGAGTATATTCAGATCGATAAGAAAGACTTAGAGATCGATTATAATAAACCCGTTCCTTCTGTTGATACTGTTAATGATCCTAGCTTGATTGGTTCTACAATGGTAGAGTTTAACCGTAAGTATAATACGGAGCTTCTCTATAAAGACATTGCTAGGATGGTTCTAAATATGCAGTTCGGTGGCGTAGCTGTCACTAACATGAATATCTACAAGCAAGAAACTGTCTTAGGTAGTAATTACGTTTATGAAGTTAGGTTAGTTCCCGTAGATGGAGAGCCTGGTACGGTTCGCTTTACGATTCCAGAAGTATCTAAAGACGGTACATTTAGAATCAATGGTGTGAAGTATCGGTTTAGAACTCAGCAAGCGGCTCAATTACCTATTAAGAAAACAGCTCCGTATCAAGTAGCATTAACAAGTTACTACGGGAAGCTCTTTATTAATCGAACACAAAGAAAGGTTAATGATTACGGTAGTTGGATTACTCGCTACATTAAAATGGAAGCATTAGAAGGGACAACAGATAAGATTCGTGATGTAGAGACCTTTCCTACTTTCAAAGCTAATGTTAAGCGTCCTAGAATCTTTACTATCTTAGCTCAGACTTTTAAACAGTTCTCTGTTAAAGTAGATGCATTATCAGAAAGACTTTCTTTTGTTTTAGATGAAGACATCTTAAAAGAGAAAGACCCTACTACTTATAATGCTCTTGTAGATGAAGGGTTTATTCCTTGTGGTATTGTAGGTAATGATTTCTTAGTTGTTAATATTAACAATGAATTCTTTATCAATCGAAAAGAAGGTAAAGAGGACATTGGTACTATTGAAACTATTTTAGACTTAGATATTCGAAAAGCACCTATCGAATATATTGAAGCAGGCATTAGTGGTAAAGACATCCCTGTTGGTTTCATGTTAGGTTTAGAGATGGGTTTAGAGCAACTCATTGTCTTACTTCAACCTAGGATTCGACGTGTTCCTAAAGGTCAGTCTGTTAAACTTGAAGATGATGAGTATCGTTTAATTTTTGAAGATGAAACATTAGTCTTTAATAAAAACGATAAGACGGCTACTTTACTCTTAGCTGGCTTTACTAAGTTTCACCGTAGCCTACGCCTTTATACAGTTAATGATTTCAATAGTGTTGCTGCTTATATTAACGTATTAGAAGAACATGGGATGACTTCCCGTATTGCTGCAAGTATTGATACGCTTAATAAACTCTTTATTGACCCTATCATTAGAGAGTTATTAGTAGATATGAATGAACCTACTCATTTTAGAGGCTTGCTACTGCGTTGTGCTGAGCTATTGGTGGATGATTATGTCCCTGATGTAAAAGACCGTGTACGGGGCTATGAGAGGTTTGCAGGGGCTGTTTATAGTGAGCTAATCAAAGCTTATCGTGCTCATCAGTTTAAACCTTCTCGTTTTAAGCAACCTATTGATATGGCTCCCTTTACTGTATTCAATAACATCAGTACTGATCCAGCTAAACTCTTAGTTCACGATATCAATCCAGTAGAAGACGCTAAGCAAATTGATGCTTTGTCTTATACAGGTTCAGGTGGTCGTAGTAGTCGTTCTATGACTAAAGAGACGCGTCTTTATACTGATAAGGATCAAGGTCTAGTTTCTGAATCTACGGTTGATTCTGCTAAAGTAGCTATTAATAACTACAGTTCAGCAAAGCCTAAGTTAACTAGTGTACGTGGTACTTATGAGCAATTCAATTTAGAAGAAGATGGTGTAGGTAGCTTAATTAGTACTGCTGCCTCATTATCTCCTTACGTGCTGTACGATGATTAACAATTAAATAATATTTGTATATTGTTTAACTAGTCCACTTAGTTAGTAATAACTAATGTGAATGCTTCTTAATTGCTGGGAAAGGCTTAGAGCTAAAGTAACCACTGCGAGACGAAAGTCAAAGCCAAGGTTTGAAAATACTTTAGATTGCTCAATCAGCAGCGGAGATTCTACGTCTTATTATTTATAGTAAGATATGAATAGCGTTCAACGATCAATCCCTTATCAGGATGTAGGTCACAAGTGTGATCCAAACAGAAGCCTTCCTAATCACTAGGAAGAAGATATGATCTAGACATCTAGGGAAAGCCTAGAGCTGCAAGTAAAGTTGCGGGTTAGTCCTAACGAGACTAATTGAATACAATCGGGAAAAAGGGTCTCCTTTATCGGGGTCCAGCACGGTCATGGAATTGCATGTACAGGGTATACTGCTCCTGTAGTTAGGACAGGTAAAGAAGCTAGCTTAGCTCAACAAACTAGTGAAGTGTTTGCTAAAGCTGCTGAACAAGACGGTGAAGTTATCTCTGTTAAACCAGAAGGTATTATTGTTCGCTACGCAGATGGTAGTGAAGAAGGCTATCCTTGTGGGAAAGTCTTTGGTAATAGTGCTTCATTATCTTTTCCTTTTAACATTGTAAGTAATGTTAGTAAAGGAGAGGTATTTAAAGCAGGAGATATTCTCACGTATAATACGGAGTTCTTCACTAAAGATACATTAGCTAGAAATACTGTTGTCTGGAAGAATGCTGTGCAAGTAAACGTAGCTTTAGTTGAAGTACCTTCTACTTATGAAGATGCTTCAGCCATTACTCAACGCTTAGCTAGTAAACTTACTTCTAAGATCTCAGAACCTATTAACATCACTGTTCGGTTTAACCAAGCTATTCATGACTTAGTTAAAGTAGGTGATAAAGTTAAAGCTGATGACCATCTTTGTGTTATTGAAGATGAAGTTACAGCAGGTAGTGATCTTTTCGATCAGGACTCCTTAGATAACTTACGCATTCTGCGCTCTCAAACACCTCGTGCTAAAGTCGATGGTGTTGTAGATAAGATCGAGGTCTTCTATAATGGCGAGCTTGAGGAGATGTCAGAATCATTAGCTGAAGTAGCGATGGCTGCTGATAAACGTTTAGCTAAAGAGTTATCTTCAGTAGGTAAGAAGCCCATGACAGGTTCTACCTTAGGAGAGAGCTATCGTATTGAGGGTAATGTTTTACAGTTAGATGAACTTGTTATTCGTGTTCATGTTACTGAAGACAAAGGGATGGGTAATGGTGATAAAGCCGTATTTGCTAACCAGTTAAAAACTATTATCTCTGAAGTATTACCTGATCCTGTTCAAACAGAATCTGGCGTAGAGGTAGATGCTTTATTTGGTATTAAGTCAGTCGGTAACCGTATCGTTAACTCACCTTACGATATTGGTATTGATGCTAGACTCATGACTAAAGCAACTGAGCGAGCTATTGCTGCTTATACCACTCCTATTAAAGGTTGATATTAATTATAGTAGAAAGAGGTTCCTTTTATCAGGAGTCTCTTTCTTTTTTTTTTAAGCCTTTAGAGGGTTTAGGTTAAATAAGTCTTTTAAACCTATGAGATAATATAAACAGTCCCTTAGCTTAAGGATATTTTTAAAATGAAGAAAGTAGATAGAGAACACACCACTCTCCAAACATTATCAACAGCTGTTGAATTTGGATTAGGTGTAGCTCAAGAAGTTTTAACAGGTAGTGACTTAGGTTCTTTCTTAAGTAAGAATGGTCGCACTAACCTAGCCCAACAAATGTTAACTGATATTCAAACTAAATTTAATAAAGAATTAGGAGCTGCTCAATATGCTAAGCGATAAAATTGTTAAAGCTAGTATTCCACTTACAGCTCTTTGGACTGAAAATGATTTAGTAGCCACTGCATACGAAGGCTCTCCATTAGCTTTACTAATTCATCATCAATTAGAAAAGAATATTCAAAGTAATGTTTTTTATGCTTCAAATAAAGACTTTGGTAATTCTGATTTAGAAACTCGTTTAACGACTATTGCTAATAATCTAGCTAACATCGGTTCTCTCAATGGTGTTGAGTCTGTAACGGGTATTGATACTAACCAAGTCTTAGATACGCATATTAGTGCTGCTGCTGGTAAGATTAAACAACATATCAGTATTATTAAAAACGTCGTTAAACCTGCTGTTATGGATTTAATTGAACGTATTAATGCTGCTTTAAAATCCGTTACTAATGAATCGATCTTAGATGTAGAGATTATTCAGTTTGAAGTCCCTAAGAGTTTTTCTAATAACTTCTTTGTAGCACCTCTTGGTAAGTACCAAGATAAGGATAATGCAATTCCTTATAAGTTAGTTGGTTTACCTAATTTAGACTGGACTACTTTAGTTGAGAAATTAGCGATTGGTGATTCTGAAGTTGATGACGAAAACTTAAGCTTTATTCTGTCTGCTGGTAAAGAAAACATCCAGCAACTATTTGATTCTGTTTTTGGTAATGGACAATCTCCAGTTAAAACTAATAAGAATATTGGTGATTTCTTAAAAGATAGTAAGTTTAACACCCAATACAACTTAGCGATGTATCTGTGGGCTAATAACTTTTTTGATAATCCAGTAGAAGGCACTAATGCTACCTTAATTGATTACAATAATCAATTAGCAGCTATTCGTGAAATGGCAGGTGCTAATTTACAGCGATTAGTACAAGTACATCAAAGTAACTTAGAAAGTAAAGTCTTAGTTAAAAGCTTTGGTGATGGTTATGTTGAAGTCTATTCCAACGTATATGAAGACTTTTTAGAAAATGGTGGAGTGCCAGAAGCATTACTGGGTCTGATCTACTCTGATAGCAAGTCTTATACGTACGATAATATCATTGCTCGTACTGCTGAATTAGAGCGTATTTGGAATACTCAAGTCGGTAGTCTTAAGCTCAATGAAAAAGCTCGTCGGGCTAACTTTATTTATCGTATTGCTCTAGCTTCGTTTCATGAACAGATGTTAGAGGAGCAAGACGGACAAGCAGGACTGGATAATAACATCCTCTCTATTTTAGAGAAAGCACGTAATATTCTAGACGCTCTTCGTCCTGAAGAACTCAATAATATCACTGAAGTCTCTTTACTGTTAGAGTGTAGAGCGCGTTTTCCTAACACGGCTTCTGAGCAATTCTTACGAGATATTGTTGATGTAGTGGCTGATTGTCCTGATACTGATGTAGAAGAAGCTGCTGCTGTAGCTACTCTGCGTTATATTACGACTTGGATCTCAAACCAACTCTCAGTTAAATACGCACGTTAATAAAAAAGCTAATTATGGATATTTCTACTTTAAAAAGAGATCCAGCATTAGTAACCAGTAAACTCATCAGTAGTGGCGATCAATACTTAGCCAAAGAAAGAATTAAGATCATGATTCCTGCTTTCTATGAAGCAAAGCAATTAATGACTTATGGTACAGAAACGTACTTTCTTGGTTTTTATTGTATCATCACTGCTGATGGTCATTATGCTATTGACATTGCTCCGACTATGATTCAAACTGAACCTAGTCAAATCACCCGTGTAGATATTGATGATATGGAATATATTGTCATGATCTATGATAAAGGTGATGCAGTTATTGCTAATGATAACGTTGTAAAAAACGAAGCTATTGGTTACGCTGTCTTTAACGAGATTCTCTCTAAAGGGTTATTCCCTTGGTGGATGACTTATGAAGATGCTGCTAAAGTATTTTCTAAAATGCGAGAATTCACAGGCTCTTCTGTAGGCGATAACCGAGTACTTTATGAAGTTATTATCTCTACATTAGCGCGAGATCCTGATAATAAATCATTACAATATCGACAAGGCTTTAGTAATAAAGCAGAACTAATTTCTAGACCTCCTTCTTGGGCACCGTTACGAAGCGTTCAGTACTCAGCTACTAACACCGTAGCTAAAATATCAGGTAGTTATTTTGAGGAAGGTGTTATTAGTGCTATTAATGACCCTACTGATCGAATCGAGCGTGGTGAGAAAATCCTAAGACTTTAACTAAGAGAAAAAAATAAACATGCTTAATTCGATTGTGTTTGAATGCACAGCTATGAGAGGGCTAAATAAGAAAGGCATTATTCCAGCAATGGATGAGTACGGCTATAGAAAAGTCGTACTCGGTGCTTTAAATGTATTTAGTCGTAAAGGTGAATACTACGCTTTAGAAGGTGCTGAAGATCTATTTAAGAATAGTTCTATCTTCATGAGGAAAGTAGAAGGCGAAGCATTACGAGGAGAGTTAGGTCATCCTATTCCTACTCCTGGTATGTCTGAGGAACAATTCTCTATTCGTATTCGTCAGGTCATTGAACCTCGTATCTGTTTACATATTCGTCGTGTCTGGTTAGATCACACTAATGTAAAAGACGATATGGGTAGGACTGTCATTGCTATTATGGGTGAAGTCGCTCCTAGTGGTGAATTGGGTCATATCCTAGAGAAAGCGTTTAATAATCCTTATGAGAACGTGGCTTTCTCTATTCGTTGTTTCTCTGATGTAGACCGCTCCTTTGGCGGAGCTGTTACTCGTAAGATGCGAGAGATTGTGACTTGGGATTATGTATCTGAACCTGGAATTAAAGTAGCAGATAAATATTACAGTCCTTCTCTAGAAAATAACGATATTATCCTACCTAAAAAGCAAGAGATTTTAAGAGCTGATACAGTAGATAACCTGATCAATCGAAAATACTCTAGAAGTTTCTTAAGGAAAGTAAGTGAAAATAAAGATCTTACTTATTCTGAAGAATCTGTATTTTTAACAACTGATGAGTTATTTACTAGCTTAGGTTGGAATAATGTAGAGAAACCACCCGCTTTCCATAATTGGTAATTTAACAGCATAAATGGGAGTCTTAAATGACTCCTATTTATGACGTCTTTTTTTTATATCTTAACTAGAATTAACGCTTAAGTAAAAAGGATGGTCTTTTCCCTTACGATGCTTTAGATGTATGGTGTCGTAATAGAGAGTCTTATTGACTTCCTAATACATTGGTTTTCTAATCAACGCGTTCAAAAACTGGTCTCCAACATCGGTATAATGTATAAGCACCACCACTATTAATGACATTAGTAGCACTTGCTTTGTCATAAGGTCTAATATCCGTAATACTTGGGGTGCTCCAGCCATAACCTATAATAAAAGCTTGATTCTCGTTATTAGCGTTTACTTCTCTACACCAAAAAGATTGCTCTCTAGCATTTACACTATTGGCTGCTAGATTAGCGTATTTTGGTCCTGTATAAGTATACCCCCAACCATTATATACGGAAGCTGATAAAATTGGTAAAAATAATCTGCAAAATTCACTATGGTTAGGTTCTAACTTCATTGCATTTACATAACTAGGTAGGCTATGGGTTTCATCACTTACTCTAATAGCCCTGCAAATATATTTTACACCAGCTATCTCTATCTCTACTCCATGGATGAGACCTCTGCTATTTAACGCGTTCCAAGTTACAGATTGATAAACGTTAGAACTGGGTATATATAATTGCTTATCATCTAAAGTAAAAGATAACCAACTACTACTATTTAAACTAGTTCCACCACTTAAACCAAAATGATTGACTAAGCTAGCGTTAGTCATTAAACCACCAACTTGACCATGATACATGTAAGGGACTTTTATCCTATCCCCTCCATCTACTGTTTTTATTAATAGTTCTTTACTCATGTTAAATATCACTTATATAAATAAAATAGGAGATCTTCTTAAGGATCTCCTATTTATGCTGTCTTTCCATTACCACGTAGCTAAATCAATACCTTCTGGCGGTGTATACTCAAACCATTTATTTTGATAGGCGATTGGAGATGATGTACTGCCGCCATATGTGTATATTTTATTATTATAGTGAAATAATAATGGAGAACTTAGTGGTTTACCATTAAGGTGAGGATGTACTGCATCATTTCTTAATGTTATATCTGTGAAAGTTAAAGTAGTTAAATCTAATTTAGTGAAGTTACTATCAAACAAATATAAGTTCTTACCGACTTGAACGTAACCGCAATTATTTTGATTAATCGCATTAGTAAAATTAATAGCCGTAAAAGTTTCAGTTAGATGATTAAATAGATAACCTTCCCTAGTAGAAGCAGAGGCTCCCGTTCCTAAGAGATAAAAATCATTACCTAACCTAGCATTTACAGAAGGTTGAAAAAAATAAGGCCATTCTGTTAATGTAGTAAAGGTAAGACTAAACGTATCTAGATTTAACTTAGCTATTCTTTTTAATGCGCTGTTAAAGAGATATAAAATATTTCCAAATTGCACACCAGGAACATAAGAAAAGTCTCCTAAACCAACTATTTGTCTGGTTGTCAGTTGTGCTGTATTTAAATCGATTTCATAGTAAGTATTAGGGGTATAGACTCTGGGGTATGTTAATGTTGAATCGTCATCTGTTATTAGCCTAGAACCACTGAGTGCTTTACCTGTTCCTTCAGGGTCGTTAAAGAAACTCCAGTTATTTGATGGGATGTGATAAATTGATACGTATCTAGGGGGATCTATGCCATAACCCCTATACCCTCCTCGCATCACTAAATATTCACCTTTACTCCATGAGAGTGTTATAGAAGTACCTGTACATATTGAGTCAGGACTGCTTTGCATCTCAGTAGCTTGACGCCACCCCCCCTCCATCTTGTTAGATGAGGTGGTTATTAAGAATTCTCTACTCATGTTATTTCATTACCAAATAGTTGTTGTAGATATCTTAGCTAAATAAGCAGATGCTGATCTAAAAGGCCAATACGGAAAAGCTCCAGTTCTAGCATCATCAATATTATCTAATTCATCTTCATTAGTTGTTCTGTATAGATAATGATCGTCTCTATTTTCTTGTACACTTAATGACCATAATCCACCAAACTCTGTCTTACTCCAATAATTACCAATAACTCCTCTAGCCATGAATAAAGGATAATCAGGTTTTATTCCACTACCATAAGAAAGAAGTCCCTTACCATTTCTAAAGACAAAGACTTTTTCCTTAATAACATCTTTAGCCTTTAATAACACAATAAAGGATTGAGACATAGTTAAGTACTTTGTAATAACTTCATCTGAATAGAGTTCTTCTTTACTTACAAAGTAAGGATTAATAGGAGATTGACTTAAACCTAATTGAGTCAAATCTAAGAAACGTCTTGAATCTAAATAACGATCAAGAAAGTTAAATGAAGAGAAGTCAACATTAAGTAAGTTTACACCTGTTCTAATAAATAGTCCATCTTGGTAGGTATGTAGATAACCACCAATAACTAATAGAACTGTACAATCTTCACATTCGCTATCTATCTTAATACCAAACCCATCTTTCATAGGTCTGTTATCAGAGAGTTTAAAGAGTTTATCTTCAGTAATAGGCTCGAAGTGTAGTTCACCTAAATTCTCAAAACTAATCAATCCAACATGATTAACTTGTGCAATATCTAAAGACTTTACACAATCTCTAACATAAGCACCATTCACATCATAGTCTGTCGCATGGATATAACCATTGATACTAACTAAGATATGTTTATAGAAATGTTCGAAGTCTGTATCTTCTCTAGTTAACTTAATACCTGTTTTACCATCTTTACCTTGATCATCAATACTAGATGAACCATCTGTCAACCATACCTTATACCCAGCTCTAAAAGCATCTTGGTATTTTACAAAGTGTTGCTTTAATTCTGGGATGATGTGTTGTGTAGGTAAGGTGTTATTACCATTAAGTACTAACATCTCAGCTACAGTTTGTTCTGTACCACTTAACTCTGTGCGTATTTCTTCAGCGTCCAGAGATAGTGTCTCTGGTAAGATAGGATGCTGTAGAACAAACACAACTTCTCTATATTGGTTAAATAGATCAATACAACGAATATTACTACTATCAATCTCTTCCCATTGACTAAAGGGTTCTTTACTTTTTACGAAAGTAGTTATTAAAGTATACATATTTAGAATCTCTTCCCTAATCACTAGTATTAGTACTCAATGGATTACGATTAAGAAGATAATAGGGCAAACTTAATGATATAGTCCTGAACGACATATTTTTTTATTTAAAATAAATAACTGCCTCGGAGTTTTTCCTCATGGCTACAAGTCCTATCGTACCAACCTATCCCTTTGATCCAACAGGGACTGCTGTTAGTAATAGAGTTACTAATGAGCAACATCCCTTAACGGCATCGAATTATAGGGATTACCAATTAATTATTCCGAGATATGCTCCGTTCTATGAGACGGGACTTGTCTTGCGTTATCGAGATTTAAGTGGTAATATTCGTCCATTAACATTTGGTATCGATTACTATTTAGGTCACCAGTTTCAATCCGCTAGTCGTAGTGTTGGTAAGAGTTTATATGGTTCTATCTATATTCTAGATAAAACGCTCACTGGTATCATTATTATTGATAACTACCAAACTATCGGCGGTATGTGGAATATTGACGAGAATAAGATCGCTGAGATTTTAGCTGATCGAACTCATAATCCACTAATCACAACTTGGGAGCAAGTCAACGACTTACCTGTTTATTTCCCGCCTATCGACCATCCATGGAATATCTATGACATGGTGGGTATGAGCGATGTTAAAGAAGCGTTAGATAGCATTCAAGATGCTATTCGTGCTAGTGGTGAAGGTAGTATTGATGACCACATCAATAACCATAACAACCCTCACAACGTAACTAAAGCTCAAGTCGGTCTAGGTAATGTTAATAACTATAACATCGCAACAGATGCTCAGACCGTAACAGGTACAGCTACTAATTTATACGTCGTTCCTTCTGGTGTTAGAGCGGCTATTACACAACTCGCTATTACGCCATTAACGACTCACACTAATAACTTATCAAATCCCCACAATGTGACTAAGGGACAAGTGGGACTTGGTAATGTTAATAACTTTGCTACCGCCACTATTACCGAAACCACTATTGGTTCTAGTTCTAGTTTATATACCACACCTGCTGGTGTACGAGGTGCAATTGATGAACTCGTTGCTATTCCGTTAGCTGATCATATTAACGATCAATCTAACCCTCACCAGGTCAATAAAGCCCAAGTGGGTCTGGGTAATGTGAATAACTACGGTACTGCAAACAATAGTCAGACAATTGATGGTGTAGCAACCGATCTTTACGTAACACCTGCTGGATTGAAAGCTGCGCTCGTAGCAGCAGGAACAGGTGGTGGTGGTGGTGAGATTTCTGATCACGTTGCTGATATGAATAACCCCCACCAAGTCACTAAGACGCAAGTGGGTTTAGGTAACGTAGATAACTATAGTACTGCTACTGTCCAAGAAACTGTTTTAGGTGCTGCAAATAACTTATTTGTCACACCTGAGGGAGCTTCTGCACTTATTGAGAATTTAGTTGGTACTTCATTGACCAACCACGTTAGTGCTATTAATAATCCTCACCAAGTCACTAAAGGACAAGTAGGCTTAGGTAATGTAAGTAACTTTGGTACTGCTTCAGTGGCAGAAACACTTGAAGGGACTTCAGAGAATTTATTTACTACGCCTTTAGGAGTATTTACTTTAGTTAAGAATTTAGCTGAAGATCCTCTTAATGCTCACGTAGCTAATACTAATAATCCTCACAGTGTGACTAAGACGCAAGTAGGATTAGGCAGTGTTAACAACTATGGTACAGCTACCCCTGCTGAAGCTAGTACAGGTACAGCAAATAACTTATATGTAACACCTGAAGGATTAACTAGCGCTATTAATACTAGAGCTGTTACTCCCTTAAATAATCACCTTAGTGACACTAATAACCCCCACAGTGTAACAGCTGCTCAGATTGGTGCTTACGATCAAGGACAGGTTAATACACTTCTTCAATCTAAGTTAAATACTACTGCAACTGCTGCTGACAGTAGTAAGTTAGAAGGTAAGACTTTAGCTGAAATCTTTACTGATGTCGCTGCTATGACTGTCGATAACAGTAATAAATTAGAAGGTAAAACACTTACTGAAATCAAGGCTGAGATTGGATCTGGAGAAGCTGACGATACAACCCGTTTTGATGGTTATACAGTTACAGAATATGCTGATTACATCATTAAACAGAATAAGACACCAGTTTATGATACTATCTTAGCTCCTGTAGGTAATGCTTCTACACCTGTTGAATACTATATTCCTTTGGATGTAGGTTTCATTGATCCAGTTTCCTCTACTAATGTGCGAGCTGCTCTATATCGTTTTGATTTATTTAGCACTAAAGCAGAAGAGAAATTGGTAACGAGTTACTATATTTATCAAAAAGGCTCTGTTATTCGCTGGTATGGTAATAATGGTAGTGATATTGTTAAAGGTGTTTATTATGCTTTTAGTAGTGATGCTGAAATCATTGATGAAACCACTTTTAATAAAGTATATCTGTACCTGCACTTAGAATATACAGGGTTAGCTGATAGATCTATTCGTGTTACTCGTTTAGCTGGTGAGAACAGTGGTAAGATTGATCGTGATACATATCCCATCGTACCTACCTTACCATCTGGTGCTTTTGCAGCAAGTGAAGATCCTGATATTATTCAGAGCTTTATTGGTCCTCAGGGAGTTGCTGGTGAAGATGGTGAGCAAGGCGTTCCTGGTGTAGGCGTAGAAAGAGAATTAGTCACAGGCACACTTAATCCTTCAGATTTTATTGAGATAACTGAATTTGATTGGGACAGTGTTATTCAAGCTATGGTATCTACAGTTGCTGATCCTGATGATTATTTTGATGCTATTTCTAAACTCACTATTATTAGACGCTCAACTAACATTACTGTTACTAACGTTTCAACCGAAACTCTGAACTACCGAATTACAGGTATTAAATAAAGGTATAATAAACAATGTCTAATCCGATTATCGTAAGGTATGATTTAGATAGGACTGGTATCAGTCCAGATAACAGAGTGGTCGGTGAAATCCATGAATTATCTAATCGACGTATTCGACCCATTTCACCACACTGTGGTCCTTTCTTCTTAGATAACCTTCTTGTTAGAGATAGTTTGACTCAACAAGAGTTAGTAATGGGAGTGGACTGGGAGCCTTCAGAACTCTACACGGTGGCTTCCTTAGATTTAGCTAAAGAGATCTATGCTCTAATCTTAATTACTAATCCTGATGTATCTAACTCTGTAGAGATTGATTATCAAGTAGTGGGTGGTGAGTATAGCTTTAACACGTATGCTATTGTAAAGATGATCGAGGATCTAGAACTCGATAATCGTCCTGTAGATTGGCCTAACATTATTGGTAAGCCAGATGAATTCACACCAGCACCTCACTTACATGACGTAGGTGATACTTTTGGTTGGGAATATACAGTACAAGCGCTTTACAATATCCGTGACGCTATTCTGATGGGTGATAGGGCTTCTCATGATCAAATTTTAGATTATATTGATAGTCAAATCACCTCTTTTGATGATTTGGTTAGTAATCACATTAATAACACCAATAACCCTCACAGTGTAACTAAAGCTCAAGTAGGGTTAGGTAATGTGAGTAACTTTAGTACTGCTACACCCGCCCAAACATCAACAGGTACAGCTACTAACCTATTTGTCACGCCTGAGGGTGTAACTTTAGCTATTACTAATAGAGCAGTTACACCTTTAAACACTCACATTAGTAATACTAGCAATCCGCATAACGTAACCAAAGCACAAGTAGGATTAGGTAGTGTTAATAATTACAGTACAGCCACACCAGCAGAAACCAATACAGGTACAGCAAGTAACCTGTATGTAACACCTGCTGGTGTACTTAATGCTATTAACACTAGGGCGGTTACGCCGCTTAATGCCTTTATCGCACGAAGGGACAACCCTCATGTTGTGACGAAGCCTCAAGTAGGGTTAGGTAACGTAGATAACTTTGCTACAGCAAACAATAGTCAGGCAGTGGCAGGTACAGCTACTAACTTATTCATTACTCCAGCGAGTTTGAAGGCAACGATTGATAGTAGAGTTCCAGCTGGTATGGTGGATCACGTCACTAATATCAATAACCCTCACCAAGTGACAAAAGCACAAGTGGGATTAGGATTAGTTGATAACTATGGCACAGCTTCATCTAGTCAAGCTGTGACTGGGACAGCTACTAACCTCTTTGTAACTCCAGCAGGTCTACGCGCCGCAATTGATAATCGTGTGCCTTCTGGTTTTGCTACTCACCTTACTAATACTAATAATCCACATAGTGTAACAAAAGCACAAGTGGGTCTTGGTAATGTGAATAACTACGGCACGGCTACACCAGCAGAGGCTAACACAGGAACAGCAAGTAACCTGTATGTAACACCTGCTGGTCTGTTAAATGCTATTAATACTAGAGCAGTTACACCATTAACAACTCACACGAGTAATACCAGTAACCCTCACAACGTAACTGCTGCTCAGGTAGGCGCTTATACTAAATCAGAGATCGATACCATGGTCTCTAATTTAAGTAATTCTTACCTGCCTTTAGCAGGTGGTTCCATGACTGGCAGGATTACTAACACACCTAATGCTGCAACTCGTGTTCAGATGGATTCCAGTCCAACAACATTAGGAGCCATCCTTTTCGATGCTGGCACAACAGCTACAGGAGATGCTGAGGTTGCTGGTTTCTCTTTCCGAGCTGGTACTAACATTGTTAAGATGGGTCTTAATAATACGGGTGTTTTTGGTTGGGGTGGTGGTACAAGATCGCCTTGGTCTTTCTATTCGTTAAACAACGGTGATGTTGTCGCATCAGGTGATGTTACAGCTTACTCTGATCCTCGTTTAAAAGAAAATGTGAAACCTATTCTTAATGCTCTAGATATTAATAGAAAATTAAGTGGAAAGTATTTCATATGGAAAGACTTACCTCATGTAAGAAATAAAGCTGGTACGAGTGATCTAGGTGTTATGGCTGATGAAGTAGAGGCTGTTCTTCCTGAAGCAGTTAAAGAGTCTGTTGAGTATGATGGTCAGACTTATAAGACTGTAGCCTATGGAAAAATTGTTCCAGTACTTATTGAAGCCGTTAAGGAATTAGAGTTAAAAGTATTGCGTTTGGAATCAATGTTATAATACATTTTTAAGTATGTACTTTATCTAAATTAGGGACTTTTTACAAGTCCCTAATTTATACTGTTTTAAATGTAAATAAAGGAAAATATAAATGAGTTTGCCTGATTGGACTGATGATCCCTTAACTCCTCTTTCAATTGGAGACATCAGGGACGAATGGGGCGCAACATTTGGGAACCCTAGACTTAGTTGGTTTTATGCAAACGGTCCTTATGTTGATGCTAATGCTAAAGGATATCCATTTGGTGTAGAGACAAATATCCCTACCTCTGGGCGTATTAGTATTAGTAATTTCTACGGTAGTGCAGCTGATGTAGCTATTTGTAATAGAACAGGTAAATGGGCTACTTATATTGCACGAAATACCAACTCTGGTGGTTTAGGTAGACTTAACCCTATCAACTATGTTTGGAGAGGTTTAAGATTTCCTATTTTCCCTTTCTTGACAGATTATCCTGCTCCCTTTACATCTACTGAAAATCTAATCTTTAAAACACCTGACGTTACCCAAGGTCAATTAGCGTTATACGGTTTAGAAGATGCTAACGTTGTTTGTATTGGTCCTGATGATTATCTTTATATCAACTTCTATAGCTATACTGACCACATTGTAAGACCTGGTATCTCCATTCTTAACCCTGTTACAGGTCAGTTCACTGCCTATCATGGACAGAACTATATTGAGAACATGGATGGTACTGGTGGCTTAGGCGGAGAGATGGTAGTCTACGCAGGTAAAGATCTCCCAGCTAGTGGTGTATTCTTTCCTGGTTATACTTACGACGGCTCTCCTCACTATTGGGTGAGGATGGAGGTGAGATTAAGACGTAGGAATGACACATTTGCTTGGGGTAATTCAGCTGGATTAATGTATCGTGGCGAGCATAATGAGAACAATGTTATCTCTTACTCTGGTATCTCATCTTTAGTTGGCTTTAACTCTGGTACACTAATTAATAATAAAGATAGCGGTTGGTTAAAAGTAACGTTAAATAATAAAGAGTTATATGTAGCTAAGAAAAACGTTAGACGAAATGTTACACTATCTCAATTAAACGCAGCTAACCTCGTTACAGGCAATAGAACAGTTACTGTCAGAGGAGTTAATTATCGTATTCGATTACTAACTGCTTCTGAATGGGTTTCTTTATTCCCACCTTTATCGAGAGAGACACTATTAGGTTATTCCGGTGTTAAGTTAGCACAGTTTGAGCAAAGTGAGTTTGTAAGACATACTGAATTAGCTCAAGTAATTACTAAAGGTGGGTATGATCCTGAATGGCCATTTAACTCTACTCGTACCTTTGATTTCATTCGAAATTATCAGAGTTGGGGTGGTCATGGTGGTGGGTATCTCAGACCAGGTCATATTCAAAACTTTGTTCCTGGTACAGGTACTATGTATAGTTCCCGCTTATTATGGAACTACGGCTATCCTTTAGCCAGTCTTCTTCAGGATGGTACGGCTCGTGGGGCTGATGGTGCTCAATGGAAGTGGACTATTAGTGAATCTGAATACTGGGCAGAATTTGAAGAAGGTGCTATTCAACATGGTATTCAGTATACTGCTGGTGCTGTAACCATTCCTCCTTCATCACCAAGTCCTATTGGTAGTGGTACATTTACTTCTTCTAGGAACTATGAATTGGGTTGGCGGCCTGTGTTAGAAGAAATTTAAAACGAGATAGAAAATGAGTAAAGATTTATTGATAGGAGTAGGTGGAGGGGAGGGGGTAGCACCTCCTGGACAGGTTCTTTGGGGAGTAAATATTGTCAACTCTTACTACGGTCCTAATGGTTTATTCCCCTTTGTTGTTCCTCAAGGCGTTTATTCTATTTGTGCTGTCACAGTGGGTAGGGGTGGTTATGGACCGGGACATACGAGTGGCAGGACTGCCGCCGGAGGTGGTGGAGGATTATCCTATCGTAATGATATTCCAGTGACTCCTGGCGAAACATTGACTATTGACTATTGACTTCAATGCCGAACATGTAGGTATTCGTAGAGATGCTGAATGGTTATGCTATGCTCAATGCAGTGCTGCTAGTAGAACGGGCGGTTTAGGTGGTAAAAGCCTCTCTGTTATACATACTGGTGGTGGAAATGGTGGTCTCGGCGCGAATAATACAGGCAGTACAGTCCAGCGTTTAGGAGGTGGTGGAGCTGGGGGGTATACTAGTAACGGCGGAAATGGTGGTGGACATAACACTACTCAGACCACTAGTTTTGATGGTGGTAGTGGAGGTAACTATAATGCTTCATTCAACACATGTTCTGGTGGATTTGGTGTAACCTTACTGGGATCACGCGTACCTGGATCTAATGGAGTTCCTGTAGGCTCTCCTTACCCTCCTAATGTGAATAATACTTCCACTGCACTACGTAACGCTCCTCCTAGAGGTGGTGGTAGATATGGTGGTGGTGCTGCTGTTATTTATAATACTACCTCTGGTAATGTGAATGGTCAGTCTTCTGGTGGTGTAAGAATTATTTGGGGTGAAGGTAGGTCTTACCCTTATAATGCTTTAGATGTATAAGGCATAAATGGGAGGTTAGAAAACCTCCCATTTATGCTGTACTAAAGAGAATACTAACTAAAACAAAGGAATAAGAGATGTTGATTTCCTTGAGTGTATCCTTCATTTTTTTATTCTTCAGGTGTGTATTCCCAAATCCTAGCTTCTGGTACATCACCTATTACTATGAAACTATAGAAGTATATCTTTCCGTTTAATACACAAGGAAAGCAACTAGTAGACGATAACCACATATTAAAAGGATCAGGAACAGGTATTTCAGTTACTTTATTTGTAACATCATTATACTTATAGAAAGAAGCACCAATAGTACTATTACCAGCTATGAAATAAATATCATCACCTAACGAACATCCTCTTCCCCATACACCACCGCCAGCATCATTAAACTCCCATTCCTCATCTAGCTCAATATACTCAATTGTTTCATCTAATAAATTATACTTAGATATTAATTTAATTCTATCAGGCTTAGTTAAATCTACGCGGGGTAAAATACTATATATGTAATTTTTATGCAGAACTCTTAATACAGGGTTTCTGGGCATAATTATATTTTTATATACTTTAGTATTAGTGCTTAGATTAACTACATCCATAACTTGATCACTTATCGCGTATAAATGATTATCAAACACAAAACCATTCCAACTGGGTAAGGTAAATGGATTTGTTAATGCTAAAGATGAAATATGATCTGAAGCATAAGGTTTGATTTTAAGCATTCCTACGTTAGCTGTAGTCCCACCAATATAACCACCTAATGAATAAATAAACTCACCATCAGTAACAACTCCATACCTATTTCTAGTAAGTAATTGAGTTATTGACCAAGCTATCCTCAGATAAATTCTTCTTGATATTGGATCGATGATGAAGTATTTAACACTACCACTCTTCAATCTCGTGAGAACTTATTAATATTTCTTTAGACATAATTATTACAGATTCTCCTGTATGTATTCTTGCAGGACAGTTAACTGTTCTCGCAGAGAATTATTCTCATTAACTAATTGATTTACATCAGCAGTTAATGTAGTGTTAGAAGTAATCAAGTTTTGTCTGGCTTGTTCTAAAGACTCATGTTCTTGTTGTGGTACTAACTTAGTCTCACTTAACTTAATTACCTTCACCTCAGGCTCTAAACCAATGTTATCTTTAACTAAATCTTCGATCTTACTAATAAGACTGTCTAACGGAATTTCATCAGCTATAGCTCCTAACTTTACTGCTAAAGCAATAACATTATACGGAACACCACCTACTAAAGGACAATTCTTAATATAAGAAGTAGGGACAACAATTTGCTGTCCGCTATCGGATCGTAATGTAACTAGTCTAACATTATTCTGAGCATCAGTTTCATAAACAGTCTTATCTAGATCTACTGGGTAATAGACTTCTGTATAGGGGTCTTTCCCCCAGCTCTGCATTTCACTAAAACTGCGAAGTGCTGTACACTCATAGACAACGTTAGCAACGATTTGGGTATCAAAAGGAGCTTCTAGTTCATAAATACCTTTAGCTCCAACTACTGGAATAACACTCATTACTTATCCTTAGAGTTTTCTTAACTCATGCTCTTCTTACAAAGAACTAAGTGATTAATATTTTCAATAGAAGTAGTTAAGTAGAGCTTACCATTCCTAAAGACTTTTAAGATACCATTAGGTGGAATATCAAAATCTTGGAAATCTTCAGCTAAGTAGATCATTTGTTGCATAACTGTAAACCAATCCCGAGTACGTTTTGTCATTCGGTTAAAATCAGTATCTGTTGATGAAACAGCAATCCAATCAGGATAGACCTCGTTGATTCGGTATTGTGCGTCTCTATTCTCATTACTACCAATAGACACAACAGCTAAACTCCTCCAAGGCCAACCAGTTACCATCGAGTAGTTGTTAATATGTGCTACAGGATAACCTACAGTATTTGCTTGAATGATAGTAGGAACTTCTCTATAATCTAACACTGAGCTATAAATACCTTTAACCGCTTGCTGATCTGGTACTGCTAATTTATTCCAAACAGGCACGTATACAAATTCAGTGCGTTTGAAAATATCAGGTAAGATTTCAGCCCACTCTTCACGCGTGTGGTTGGAATTACTTAAGATATGGTCTTGAATAGCGTCTTTAATAGAATCAATGTTATTACCAGCAATACCATAAATAAGAATACCCCAATCACTTGGAATAATGCGAGAAGAGTTATTAGGGTCGTGATAATTAAAAGAATCAACTCGAAGATACGTTTCTGGATAACCTTCTTTAGCTGCTTGGATCTTTGCAGCAGTATCAGTCATTGTAATAGCTTCTAAAAGCGCTTGTACCTCAGCACCAGGTCTAAAGAAGATATCTAAAGGATATTGACCACTTGCTTCAATAGGTGGGACTACAGTGATAGTGTAATTAGGATATTGTACTCTGAAAGCAGAGTCTGAGAACCAGATAGTAATATTTGCATTAGTTACTTTCATTGTCCAGCTAACGAACTCTGGAACATAATAAGTCCCATCAGTACGAATAGCACCCGCTGAGAAACTCTCTGCTGTAGCACTAAAAGCAGTAATTAACTCATTTAGGATTTCAACATGATCGACTTGTACACCAGGATTATTAATCGTATAGTCGTAAACAAATTTACTTACCGCTAAGATGTGGTCTCGAACAGCAATAGGCATCTCAGTATCAACACCCTCATCTTGACATTCAAATGAGATGATGGTAATGTTCGGAGCCTGTTGTTTATTACTATAAACTCCTTTATCTTTAGCGTAAGTAAGGGAGAGAGTATGAATCTCTCCTACCTCATTAACAGCATGGGAATTATTATCAAATAACCCTGCGTGAGGTGCGAATCCTTTAATAACAAACATAAATACTCCAGCGTATTTTTTAATCTAGAAATTAAAATTCTATTTTTTCTATTAGAAATCATAGGATTGACTATGACTAAGGTAATAACAAAAGATGTTTCATTTAATAAGAAAAATATTCCCTTTCATAAAAGAAATGATTATTGGCAGGGGTTCTGTTTGGCAGTCTTTCCAGTACGATAAAAGAAGGTTCTTTTTCTTCGTCATTGTCTCTCTATCTATTTTCATAGCAGTTAATACAACAGGCTATTATTTAGAGGATGCGAGGAGACGCATTTTTAGTAAGTTAAATAACGTACCTTACATTTCTTTAAAAGATGATTTAAGAAAGACAGAAAAAGAAATTGAAAGGCTAAAATCTATTATCACTTACTATGAATCTAGATATGGTTTATACGAAGACTAAATTGAAATTAATGCATTTGCTCTTCTATATGAGTATCGATATGAAAAGGAAAAGGAAGTGGAAGCGACGGTTGAGCAAACTAAACTACCTTATGATTTAGCTATCTGGACTGACGGAGGATGTCGTCCTAACCCAGGCCATGGTGGTGTAGGAATTCATGGTTATTTTTACAAACAGAAAGAATCCAAGACAGGTAATGGTCATCCTACCCATATTCTAACTAATGAAGGGTATATTCTTAAAGCTGACTACAAACAAATTGAGAAGAGTAAATTTCGTTCAATTGCTGAAATTGAAGTAGTCTCTTATATTGATGTCGTTGCAGCAAATCCTAACAGCTCGAATAATCGAGCAGAGTTACTAGCTTTAACTATCGGATTAGAAAAAGCTGTTCAGTATGGTGTGTTGAGTCTAACATGTTATCTTGATTCTCAATACACGATTGATAGATACAACAGCATCGAAAAAGGTAAAGCTAATAACTGGACATCTAACGGTGAGAAGGTTAAGAACTGGGACCTTTTAGAAAGACTCTACCAAGCTCACATTAAAGCTAAAGAGGCAGAATTCAAAGTCTCCATTAAAAAAGTGGCGGGTCATTCAGGTGAACCGGGTAATGAAGCTGCTGATCAACTAGCCTCTATTGGCGTGGCTTTAACTGCAAATGGAGAAGCTGCTTTTGAATGTGTAATATCAGACGCTAAAGGATATTGGAAATCTGATGTAGAACGTCATCCATTCCTGCAATCTCAGTGCTGTTATTTCCATACGAATCCTAATGATATTAAATCAGGAACTTATCTTCTTGGTAGTCATGGTAAAAAGAGTGAACTTCTTGGCACTAGAATGACTGAAGGTAGTTATGCTATTGTTCAGATCGATGAGGGTGTTGATGTACTAGAATCAGTAAGAGATACAGCTGTTAACAAATCAGACTACTTTGGTAGACATTGTTTAATGTTTGCTAACTTAGATAAGATCTTCAATCCTAATGTCTTTAGTTTAATCACGACTTATAAAGATCGTGTTATGCTTCAAAAACCAAAAGAGCAAGATCTTTATCTCTTATCAACAAGATCAGATAGAATGTTTGTTGAAGCACTAGAACCACCTCGACTAGCATGGCGAGCTATGGATGCGCTTAATTATCTAAACAGCATCTATCAGGATGTTGAGAGGAAATCTGGTAAAGTCGTCGTTACTGATATCACTCATTACTTCTACGAATCTATCGAAAAAGCAGGTAAAGGAAAAAATAGTGAACCTATTCTTCTTACTCAATTAAAGAAAGAGTTCGTAGTAGGATATAGAAATTTAGATGTTGATGCTCATTGTAAATATGAAGATAATGAGTATAAATTAACAACACGCCTAATCTTAGGTGTAGATATGCCTAATAGGAACTCTCTAAAGCGCTTAGAGGGCCTTAATCCTACTATTGAGCTAGTTACCTGGCCTGAGTCAGAAACTAGCTTCAGATACGCTGTAATCATTCGAGTCGACGGTGCTAGAGGTATTTGGGCGGGTTATTATTCTAATTTCTTATTTGTTCCTAAAAAGAAATAAATGCTTCTTTATAGAAAGGGTTGGTTAATGTTATGGTCACATGTAACAACTAAGTAGACTTTTTATTTTTTATTAACTCTTTCCAGTGTTCTTTCACTATGAAAAAAAGCAATTTCTTAAAAGTCTGCCTGGGTAACGTGATTAAGTTCTTTGCTGGTATCATGTTACCTAATCGCATGAAGAGAATTGTCTTCGTTTCATCCCTAGCTTGTCAGATGAGTCCTGAGAAGAAGTTAAGTCCTGAAACCATTAATAAACTCAATCTACTTATGGATCTCGTAGAAGATAGTAAGAGTTTAGAGTTGGGTTCGGACTTCTCTAATGCTATTTGGAAAAATCGTCAATGTCTTACTGTCTGTCAAAAAGTTGCTCAAGAAGAAGTCAGTGATGATCAGTCCGTTTCTTCTATAGTAGCTTCAATTAAGGAGTCAACAGCACATTGGTTGAAATACGGAGACGAGAAGTTAATGGAACGGGATATTCAATTCCTAGTAGAAAACAAAGAAGTAATTGCTGGTCGCTTTTAAAAACGCATAAACTAGGGACTCCTTTTACAGAGTCCCTAGTTTTGCCTTAAGTGTTAAACAACGTTATTTCGATGACATATCACTAAATGGATAGAGCTAACTTCTCTTTCATTCAGCTCAACAAGAGAGTTAAGTAGTATAAAAAAATATTCACTTACTTCTTCTTGTGTAAGAGCTAAGCTTGCAAGCTTATTTTTAATTAGTGGTAAAAAATAAAGTATTTCTTAATAAGGAAAATTTACATGTCGTCGATCAAACCTGAAACCTTAGAACTCTCGAAAATCATTGATGAAGCTTCTACTATCTCTAAAGATGGTGCTGTTGAATACAATAGCGATCTGTATGAGAATCTACTCAAAGCCCGAGGTGTTGAACTCAAAGACGCTAAAGTGGTTAACTCTGCAAACGTTGAGATTGCAGTTGCTCTGGCTCACAGTGGTGGTAGCAAAGCTATTCCAGTTCTAGCAGGTAACAAAGACTTAGAGCGGGTTACAGGTAAACTAAATCAAGGTAATGCTGAGATTTGGTTTGATACCCGTCGTGAAGTTACGACTCGCAATCCTAAGACGGGTGAAACGGGTGTTTCTTATGGTGCGACCTCCATGGGTGTTAACCTGAAAGGTCTGAAAGGTGGACAAGCTGCTGCTGTTAAAGCAGAACTCAAAGAGCTGGCTGCTAAGAAGCTCGGTAAGAAGTAATTCTTATTACTGAAGTAAAGTAAATGTAAAGGAGGGAGAGCATTTGCTCTCCTTCTTATGCTGGTTATTTTTCTTTTGTTATTCTAGATAAAGGATTTAAGACATGCGTAATATATTTAATACTCTAGCAGTAATACTCTTTATAATTGCTATTATTTCAGCTGTTATAATTAATCTCACCACTCCCTCTTATAGCGTAAATCAAATTACACGAGCTGTAGGATATTGTGCTAATCAAGGTCTAAGTTATCAACTAACTTCCACTTTCATTTTTCCAGGGAAGAAAACCATTACTTCAATCAATTGTATTGAACCTAATTCAATCACTCCTGTACCAGAGCACGTACTTGGAAAAAAATAAATGCAGTCAATAAGTAAAATCTATAGCCCGAGTATTAACTCGGGCTAATATGCTATATTTTTTCAATAACACATCATCTTTATATAGTTAACATTTATTGGCATAAAAAGTACTTTGAAAGTACTCTATAATAATTATCTCTTAAATATAACATATCTTCTTTATTCAATAGGTAGTCTTTTATGGTGAGTGGTTATGGGTATTTCTGATATTTTCCTAAATGACGAATTATGTTTTAAAGATAATGAAGATATGGAGAATCCATCTAATACTGAAGTTAGAGCTGAACTTTTGAATGACAGTATGATGAAGCGTAGATTATTTCAACTAGGCTTTGGACTTAAGCATCGTATATTGGTAGAAGAGCATCATTTTCTTTTTCAAACAGAATTTATGATTATACCTAGTCATGCTGGTGAATCAATATTAGGTAAATCACACCTAATACGTACAGAAACCGTTGCAGCTAAGCACTTGCTATTGAATGACGGGTGTGAAGTGGGAGGGAATTTCAGATAATGCTTTGTATAGAAAGGGAAAACGAAAAGGATGTTTTTATCAAGTATCTCTGTTCAGATGCTAATATTCGTTTACAAAAAGAAAGAGTTTCTCAGAGAGAATTTAAACACCCTATCTCTGTGCTACACTATGAATTTTTTTCGCAGATAACGTTACCGAATTTCCTCACCCTAGAACCTGAGTCTCCAATAAGAATATTTAGTCATGATCCTAGTAGCATAATTTATAAGAAAGGTCCTGTTGGGTTAAAGCATAGTTTATCGAACTTATTTTATACGGATTAAATAAATGGATTTAACAGACGTTTTTGATATACCTAATATTGATTCAGAAATCCTTCATTTACCAGAATCTGATAACAGTCATGAATGTAGTAAAGAAGAACTTGAAGATTTAGATCTTGATGATACTGATGTAATTGTATCGAAAAAACATATGCGCCGCAATCCTTCTAAACCTCCTATAGCTAATTATCTAGACGGCTCTTCTCTTTATATGCCTTCTATGGAAATAACAGATCTTACTTCTGCTTTTGAAAAAGATATGTATGTGGTCTATAAAGCTGAAACAATGATTCTAGCTCAGACTAGAGACTTCCATATTCTTCAATATACATTTGAAGCGAGTGTCGAGAATAACTATTTAATTAAACTAATGGAGTAAATACCTAATGATCCATTTAGATAAGTGTTGGGAGATTAATCCTTGTAGCACTTTTGACTTTATGTCATCAAAGACGGAAGAACTCCATAACGGATTAATTAGACAAGTTAGATTTGACGAAGGTAATTATGACAACGAAGAAATGACAGAAAGTAACTATTTGAGTCATCGTAATCCCTTGAGTTTTTACTTAGATCATGCTGTGGTTGAAGATGATTATGTTATTAGTGAACAATTCAATAAAGACTACACCGTCTTCTTTGGTCATGGTGATACAGCTATAACTACTATCTTTATCCCAATAATAACAGTTATGTTCTTAAGACATGAATAACAAAAAATAACGCTTTTTATTAAAGAGGATATAGTATTGCTAGACTACAAATTAAGAGATGATTTTATATTTCATACAGAGTCTTATTGGGATAAATTTGAAATCCATGATAAAGGTATTAATGAAATAGAATTCTTGTTAACACCTACTGATATTTTAAGTAAGAGATTAGAAGCTGATTGGGGAAGTATTCTCTACTCTGATGTACATGATTTTATCAGGGAGAAACTATCTGGTGAAGGGTTTGCTTATACTCTTACAGAAGTTACAGACGGTTATACTTTTCTATCTTTGCTTATGATGGACTATAATACCAGCCTAATGAATAATCTAGACTAAGGAGTAAAAAAAGAAGATATGTCTTTTACTTCAGTATTAGGTATACAAAATAATTAAAAACGCATCTCACTAATAGTCTGTATTCTAATGGATATTAAAAACATATCACTAACTGGTATAGTTTAGCAATATACATTTAATCTCCCTTCATTTATCTCTATTAGGGCTAAAAATTAATGTCTAACAACTTTAACGCTACTGCACCTAAAATTTTATATGACAAAATTGATCCTATTGAATCTATCAATGAATCTAACAATCATTTTGATCCAAAAGAAGTAGCTGGTCTTACCGGATCTAGTTCTAATCAAGAAGTAAGTAGCAATGCTTTTGTTCCTACTAGCATCCGAGGATCTCGTGTGTCAGAAGCAGCCGTTAATAAAGATCTTACCCTACCTCAGTGGTTAGCTTCTATTTGTCCTTTTATTGATTTCGACTCAGCTCGCTTTTCTGAACTGTGTTGGGCTATCCGAGCTGATCATAATCTCTCTACTGTTACGCGTATCAAACATTTCAGCAGTAACACCACTGCTAATACAAATGAGATCTTCGATTTCCTTCGAGATAAGTATAAGATTCATTATGAATCTGATCATACCTTCCGTACTTTCCAGGAAGATCCTAAAGTAAAAGGTGTCTTAGGTCTTTACCTTATCGCTGGTAAAAGCAATGGTACGCCCATTATCATTGCTACAGGTGATAAGGAATTGGTTGATGAAGTCATCAACCCTATCAGTGAGCGTTATAATGAGCCTTCCGTTATTACTATTGAAGAACTCAGTAACTTCTCTAAAGATGGTCCTATTACTTCCACTATTGAGATGGTTGAAGGAAAGGTCTCTAAAGTAGGCCATGATGCTTTCTATCCGTTCTTGAAGCTTAAAGACGATACCCCCTTCTCTATTAAAGAATTCGCTAAGCGTTATAAAGAGAGTTCTTCTAATATCCTGCTTCTCATTGGTGATGTCGGTCTTGGGAAGTCTGTTCTCTTGAAAGCACTAATGATGGAATTGGGCTTTAAGAAAAACGGTGTTGCTAATGGTAATAACACCACAATGAATCCTCAATTTATCGAATGGTTGAAGGATTTCAAGGACAATAGTATTGTCGTTATTGAAGACGCTCATGACCTTGTACTGAGTCGTGATGAAGGTAACGCGCAAATGTCTAACGTTTTGAACTATGCTGAAGGTATTACCTCTCGCAATAACAAACTCGTTATCTCCACGAACTTAACTGATACTTCTAAAGTGGATCGTGCTCTGCTTCGTGCAGGTCGTTGCTATGATGTATTGGAATTTCGTGAACTGCGCGGTGAAGAGATTAATGCGGCTCGTACCGCAATTGGTCTAGACGCTATTGAAGTAACTGAAGCTGCTCAGATGAGTTTGGCTAAAGCGCTTAACTTTGAAGAGACTACAGAACGTCATAAACCTTCTGGTGGCGTGGGCTTCTAATCTATAAAACAAAAAAAGGAAAGTAATTTCATGTCTAAAGTAGTCTTTAGTAAATTGTACCGTAAGTTGTTAGCTGGTGAACTTCTTGATGGCTTGCAACCTATGGGCGAAGGTTTAACTTCTCGCTCTCAATATGAGTTGGACGGTTATCGTTTTGTCTTTTATGTACTCATTCGTCCTGAACAGTCTAAGATCGTCTCTGAGAGTAAAAACATCAGTTATACAGGCGCGTACTACTTCGGGCCTCTTCCGAACAACGTAGAGGGTTTAAAAGCCCTCCCAGAGGGTGTTATCTATAACACTGTAGTTAGCTCTACTGTAACTACTGGTTTGGATGAAGAAGCGCTCAATAAAGTTATCAATACTGCTATTGACGACTTCTACGATAAAGCCAGTGTTTATGGTTTGACTGAATCTGCTTTGTTGGTTTAAGTAATCATTCTTAGGGAGTCTTTAGGACTCCCTAAGTTTGCCTTTCTTTCTTTTTTTTTTACTATAACAAAATAATTGGAGATTAGAAATAATCAATTACATATAACTATTGTGAATAGACTTCCCCAATCCACTCATTCAAAGGAAAATCATGGTACTGAACCTTACCTCAGAAGAAGTGAGTCAAATACAAACTGTCGTAGTTGAGGCAAATGTCGAAGAAAAAGAGTTATTGAATGAAACCCTCCGCACAGCTAACACGCGGCAAGAAATTCTCAAGCTTTCTTTTAACGTCGCCACTTATTGCTCCCTTTACAATTGCAAAGCAGTAATTCTTAAAGGTCCCAACCCTAATTCAAGTGAGTTAAGCGCTCAGTTGCGCTCATTAGGCATTCTTGCTTTATTCACTACGGATAAAGTTAAGGTATGATTATACAGCATAATTGGGAGAGCTAATTGCTCTCCCGGTTTATGCCTTTCTTTTTTTCTACTTAAGTAGTTATATTAGAAATTTTGTTGTTGTTGACCAACACGCTCCACACCTCGTGCATAGCCTTCACGGAGTGCTTGTACATCAGAGCTAATAGAATCAATAAAGCTTGTACGGAATGCTGGGTTAGCACCTAAGGTATTAATATTCCGGAGAATTCCTTGTGCTAAGGTATCAACACCTACACCGTATTGCATGATACCACCGAACTCGATATCTAGGTTACGGGTTTCCATTGCCGAAGTAATTTCACGACGACCTAAGATATCGCCAGTACTACGTGGGAAAAGGTTAGTTACTAAGAAAGCTTGAACTACGTTTGCCCAGTGTGGATCAGGTTCAATAAAGAGCATGGTGAACGTGTAGTTATCTGGTAACCAGTCTGCGATGTTACGACCACCTGGGAGTGTAGACACACCTGCCACTTTGGAGTCTTCGTTCATCATCAGCATCTGGATATAATAACGCCAGAAACGACTCGTCGCCATCCCATATCGATCGATCCAGGACATGGTTACGTTAGTCTGAGCAATCGTCACGTTAGTGAATTCATGCTGGACCTGACCACCGCCACCAATAGCATGTTCAGCTGTCTCAACGGTCAGTGTAGCATTAAGACCGTCAATTCGCATTGCTTGTTCTTCTACTAGCTGCCGTAGTGTACCACGTAGAAACTCAGGCTCAGGACAATAGTCAAACCCTCGTGGCGCTTCCATCAGAATAGGAATGAGCGGACGACCAACGTGCGCAGCATTACTAATCCAGTTAGGAAGGTTATTTGAATAACCCATTTGACCTGGTAAGGTTAAGTTTACCATGGGTGCATAGGCTAAACGAGCATAACCAACTCTGTTCTTCAGAATTTCTTCATCATTACGCATTTTTCATTCTTACCTTGTTAACACTCCTCCCTTATTAGAGAGGAGCAGTCTGTTTATCTCGTTATTTAGTTAAGCCCGAACACCTTGATCGGCAGGAGCATCTACAATACGGAAGCCCTCAATCGAGTACGTACCGACAGTCTTCATAACACCTGCGTAAAGCTTGATATTCGTCTTCCAGCTAAATCCACGTTGTGCATCTCGACCAGTAATTGTCGACTCAGGAATAATAATGACACGATCATCGAATCGACCTACAACATTCTCACGAATCTCTCTATCAATAGAGTCACAGAGTTGCTGGTCAGTCATCTTCGAAATACCGGTATGATTACGCCAGCTTTGCTCTGCTACAGTTTCTAGTTCAGCAACAATGAAAGCATTGATCATGCTAGTGAAGATAGAAGTATCGTTAGGATAAACGGACTTATACGCAGGAATCATTACACGCTTAGTATCGTAGGATTGAACAGTCATCAGACCTGCATCCCAATCTTTGTTACGTGCAGTAATAGGCGTAAAGGTAACGTTGATCTTAGCAAACGTATCTACAATATGGTTAGGTGGCTCTGGATTAGCAGTACCTTCCCAGAAACCATTACCTGCACCCATATAGGCAGCAAACTTAGAAGCCAGTTCAATAGTCAGTGGTAAATTACCCCGCCATTTATCTTCTAAGTACGTACCACTTCGACCCATGATGTGAGCGCGGAAGGTAGGCGTTCCAAATACGTTAGATTCAGGGAACATCAGTGCGCGAGTTCGAATAGAGATCGCTAAGGAGTTCTCTTGAGAAGAAGTCAGCACTGGTCCTTGAATATCAAACGGCGTAAGGATAACGTTCGTATTCTTACGCAGAGCGATAAACTTAAGCATCTCATACTTCGTATCCAGTGAGAAGCCTGTATCATAAAGAACAGATTCTACGCGACGAGCAGTATCTTGCAGATGAGAGTTGGGATCACCATATTGACTAAAGAATTCCCGAGCCAGTAAATCAAACGTCTGAGCAGTCATCGTACCATCACCACCACCACGAGCATACTGAACACTATTCTCAGAGAGAATAACTGCGTCAGCATTACTGCGATCGATTTGGTAGGAGTAATAAGGTACACCAGTAGAAGTGGTTCCACCGATAAAGTTAAAGACGTGTTCTTCATCACTACCGTCATTACGGAAGTCAGAGAACAGAGCTGGCATTAAGTTAACTTCAGCTTCATAGAAATCTTTAACTAAAGTATCGATATAGTTCGTATAGATATACTCGTTACCAAAAGGACCAATGGTATCTGGTAACTGAGGATCACCTTTACGTTCCCAAGCAGGAATGAATAGATCACCTACGAAGATATCTTGATCTAAACGACGTGAGTAAGCATCGACTTTAAAGCATCCATCAATATATTGTTCAGCTGATAAAGTTTCAACAATTTTTGGGAGCGTGTATTCATCACGACGCTCTAAGCATTGGAAGCGATATGGGTAAGCCCGTGCTTCTTCAATGATAGTTTGGTCTACTGGAATAGAACTACGAGTAGTAGGTGCATAAATACGAGCACCAATGTTATTACCATAAGCACCAAAATCCGACACCCGAAGGTCACGAATTGGAAACTTACGAGATTGAGCGCCTGTAGATACATCGACTTGCGCACCGTTACCGATTGTACCTTTACCAAACATGTCTTCATTAGTAACAGGATCTGGTAGAATCTCTTCTGCCACCATCATGACTTTAAAGCCAGGTACAGTATCACCCGTTTCAACAGGTAGATTGGTCACAGAGTCATAAACAATACTACCGTCTTCAGCATTACGTTCATAAAGCGGAATGTCTGTTTCTAATACGTCTAAAGAAATACGTAAAGTTGCTGGATCAGGAGCATCGGCAGGACGCAGTCGCTGATACATTTGTGAAGCGTTGCCACGACGCTGCATGGCGTTCGAGACGATTAAGTGGTGTTGCGCGTATTTACTACGCACATCAAAAGTTTTGCTACCAAAGATAACTTCCCTACTTGCTCCGCTTGCTAACACACCCGTAGTAGGACCACGTTCTGCAAAGATGACAGTCAGTGGGCAGTGAGTAGGGCGCTGTTCCGGCTCCAGTACAGGTACAGTGGTAGAACTGTCCTTAGTACCTTGTAATAGCGCCAGAGGCGTAGCATTGATAATTTCAGTGCTCATGAGGTATTCCTACATTCAAATAAAAAAGTTATTATTTCTAATAACTGCTTGTTTATTGTCGTTATACACTAACTATTAGTTAAGTCAATAGATTTATCTAGAAATTCATCTATTTAAATAACATTAGTGTAGTTAATATTTTTTTAAAGAATGACATTTTTTAAAAAAGCAAGAATTATACTCCTTGCATAAGATTGCGTGTACATGCCGGGATTATTAAACTGCTTGTATCTTTTGAATTCGCTTAATAACTCCATTAAATTCCTTGTGGAGTAATAACATGTTATTAGTAAGGATCTAGAAAAATGACCGTACTTAAAACGGCTTACGATACAACTATTGGTAAGTTGAAATCTCAAGACAATGCAGATGTAGCTATTAAACAAGCTATTTTAACTGGTGAGTTAGGAGCTAGTGATAAAGTTAATACCATTATGCGTATTAAAAATAAAGCGATTGAGGAGATCCCAGCTTTATTATTTCCCCGAGTACTCCATGTCAATGAAGAAGAGCGTGTCTTTGTAGATATGCGTTACTTCACAACTCAAGGTATTGGATTAGCAGATATCAGGATTAATAACCGTCCTGAATTTGACTTTTCTAGTTATTGGGCAAGTTATCAATATCGTTGGATTTCTGAACGTCCTAGCAACCTAAGGATTATCTCTCCTATTGGTATGGCTGCTTACGCTAACTGGGTTAGTGATATGATCTCTAAACGACTGTCGTTAGATATTAGAGAGAGTATTCCTCTAAAAGTAATTACTGCTTACTACTACGCTTATCAATTCCAAGATGCTGAGTTTAGTGAAGTAGAGAAGAATAACATCTTCCGTTTAATTAGTCGTAATCTTCATACACCTATTGATATTGTACTTCAGCTCATTGCTAATGCTGAGCCAATTAATAATCTTCAAGATTATTGTAATGCTTTAAAACAAATCATTGGTAGTATTCGTTTAGATAAACTCACGCCTGGACTATTACTTTCATTAGTTCAAGGGTCTTGGTTTGGTGTTAATGCTAGAGAGATTATTGCTGTTGCTTTAGAACACCCTCCGACTTGGCTAGCTATCGTTACATCAGCGCTAAATAATAGGATTTATAAATCTACACCTATTATGAAAGCAATTGAACGTTCTCTTAATCGAGTTAGCATCAGTGATGCAGCACTAACATTCAAACGAGCCTCTGGTGTAGAAGCTCATTTTAATTAAGAAGATTTAAAACCATGCAGAAATACGATTACTTAACTGACTATGTATTAAAAAATGTATGGTGCTCTCCTCGTTTAGATTATACCTTTGTTATTGAACCAAAAAGAATAACACATCGGTATGGCGAATGGAACACAGTTAACACAGGTTGGAGAATTGTTTCTTTACCTAAAAAGTCTACTCGCTTTCACGTATTTCAATACGGTCAAATCTATCCCTTACTACTTAACTTACCTAACAGTAGAAATAACTGGACCCTCATTAGTCAAGCTTGTAATGAGCAAAATATGTTGGTTGATATCTATACGAAAGATGGTATCATGCTTCCTAGAACCAAGGCATGGTATCAGGTAACGAGAGATAACAACTTAATTATGGCTATTGAAGAGAGTGATGTTATTGACGCTCCCTATGGTGATGAACCTATCTATTTTAGGTTCTATACCAATGCCTATTTTAGAAGTCCACGCTCATATCCCCAATCACAAGCTGTTACTATCACTGGTAAGCGTATTGATACAGTTACTGAAATTGTCACGTATCAAAACCAGGTAGAAGCCTTGAGATTACAACATGGTGCAGTGTTCTGCTTTGTTAATGGTATCTATGTGAATAGCATTACTCCACTAACAGCTAGAATAGGTGATGAGGTAGAATATGTTTACGATAGCTCTATTAAGAAAATTGTTACATTTAAGTTAAGTGAACTAAAAGAATTTGAGAGTACTTTAGATAATCGAAGGAAGTTCCTTTTAAACTATCCTCGTGATCCTGGTGATGAACCTATTGTTGATTATAAAGATGATATTGACGTTTACTTAATGAAACGTGATTCACCTATTAGTAATCGTTATAGAGGTAGGTATTATAGTCATAATAGTTCAGATTGGTTAAGAAACTTAACTCATCGAGATTATAGCATTCCCGTTCAACTCATCAATAGTTATATTCAAGCTAATCCAGAATGGCCTAATTCAAACGATATTGAAATCCAACTCTTTATTAGGCACGGTGGATTTGATCACAAGTTAATTTTTGAAGATAGCCGTATCCACGAACTCTATAAACTCAGTGATGAAAAGATTCCCAGAGCTATGGTAGGGATTGATTCTACTTTAGAGTATTGGAGAGCAGCACATTTGGAAGCTTCTTTCTATACAAAAGCGATGGGTATTAAAATCACTGAAGTGGATAGGGAATTAACTGAAGACCTCTTAGGTTATAACGCAATCAGTAAAGTGTTAGGTGATACACCTAACTTACTTTATCCTAAGATGGGTCCTATGGTGGCTGATGTTCCTTATGGACTTCAATACCAATGTACAGGTTTTGAGTATGATGATGACGGTAAGTTACTAGGTTACAATCACCATACTGGAACGAGTCAGTGGCCTATTCGAAATGATGATGCTAAATTCGTAGAACTCATTGCTAACTATAGCGACCGTTTACTAGATGAGTATTATGGTTCTCCTGAAGTAGCTATTGATCCTCTTTACGAATATCGTTGCTATACTTGTCCTATTATTAATGGTATTCCTAGTAATGAGTGGACTGATGTAACAGACTCTGGTAACTATCACATTGATAACGATAATCGTTTAATTTGGTTAGTCAATCCAAATACTACCTATACATTAGTTCGTTCTAATCGACGTAATTTAGTGTATAGTACTTCTATTACACCTACTTCAGCCACTACTCGCTTTGCAATTAAACAACAGTCCTTTAGAGAAGGAGTGTTATTAGAGCACAATATGCAAATCCCAATGGGGGAATTAGATATTTGGCTAAACGGACATTCTTTAATTGAAGGTGTGGATTATAAGGTTGAGTTTCCTGAGGTAGTTATCATTGGTAAGAAGTGGTTAAAAGTCCCTCAAGATGGTCCTCAGGATATTACGATTCGCTTCACTAATTTTTGTGATTCTGACCTCAACTATAATAGAGCTGGGGATAGAGGTTATGTCAACCACGGTGTTATTAGCCATAATGACGTTTTCAATATCTTAGATGATAAAGTCTTACGCATTATTATCGGTGGTAAGACTTACATGCGTCAAGATGTAGAATTTGCTGAAGATCATGGTGGTGGAACTGATCCACATCCTTTAAATGGACAACCTTATTTTGTTAGGGATATCATTGTTCCTACACGAGGTTTAACGGATCAAAGTGCTTATGAGTTAAGGGATAAGAGTTTAGTGATTGATCAAAAGGTGAGTGACTATATGTCTATTCATTTACCTAATCCACATTATGGAAATCCTAACGCTGTACTTGAAAGGTATCCTGTTGTCTCACCGTTCATTAATATCATCCTTCATGACTTACGAGCTGGTATTTTAAACGATCCTCGTATTCAAGGTTGGTATACAGATATGGAGGTGAGGGAAATTGTTAGTGATTACGAAAGATATCTTATCTTTGATCCTACTCAGCCTGAGAATCAATTAGATCCTACTTATGTAGTTTGTGTACCTCATGTATTTGACTATGTGGTAGAGGTCAATCTCTTTATCTACCGATTCTTAGATAGAGTAGTCAAGCTCTATTGTAATAACCTAATTCAACTTTCTCATTTCTTAAAGTTAGAAGAATACTAAACCTCTAAAGAGAGTATCAATGAGTAATACGCCTTTTCTTAACCCTCTTGGTATTGACGGGAGGGCTTTAGTTCAAGATCCCTATAGTACATGGAAGATATGGAACTATAGTGAGATTTATTTTGGAGCAGGGAGTCCATCCACTGCTATTTATATCCCTAAAGTCAATGACCTCATTCTGAATTTAGATGAAGGTATCTTCTATATTGTTCTTCAGATTGATCCCGTTAGTTATATTCCTGTAATTAAACGTTATGTCATCAGCACGGCTTCCGAAGAAGATGGTAATGGACTTCTACTTGGTGTAGGCGTTGGTTCGGCTTCAGAGTTGAATCGTGTTTATATCAACAAAACCACTATTCCTTATTCAGCAGTTGTCGATAGGAGGAAATGGGTGGGTGGATCTGATGCTGCCTATGCTATCGCTTATCGTGGTTCTCCTGTATCAGGTAGTCCTATGGAGGTCATCTCAATTATGTATGACACCAATAGTTCTACTATCTTAGGTAATGAGATTCCACTGGAGGATGTTACTGCACCTGGTTTTGCTAATTGTAAAGTTATTAAACCTTTCTATACGAAGGTTGATTTACAAGATAATGAGATTGTTACTATCATTGTTTATAATAATGAGAATACAGCCATTGAGCGAGGACAGCTACTTGTTGAAAATACAGCCTGGATTCGAGATCAAACTGATAGTCTGAAATACATTGTCGATATCTTCTGCACTTCACCCTTCATTAAAGATACTGATCCTGATCTTATTGTCTATCCTCTTAATCTACCAAAGAACGCTTTAAACTTATTTGGTACAGTTCTTTATAGTGATGGTGAACAACGTACCTTACCAGTTAATGGTGGTAAGTTCTCTATGATGGGTCTTTCTGGTTTCGTAGCAACTTATCCTAACCAAACAGATGAATGGGTATTAAACTATCAATTAGATCAAAATGAGGCTGTTCATGGAGCTGTAGTGGGTCAACATTATTCCATGACAAAACCCTATCGCGTCAAAGTAACTCAAGTCCAAGGAATGTATTCTGTTAAACTCTTTGGATTCCCTGTATGGATTAACGCAGTCAATGGCTACACTATGCGTTGGTTCTTATACAGTTTAGAGAGACAAGAGTGGTTTGATGTCACTCCTTACGTTCGTGTTGGTGCGAATAGCCCTGCGTTTGATCCTACCCTTTATGGTGTTAACCAACAAATTCAATGGGTAATTGAATTAAAAGATGTTGACCCTGTCTATGGTGACTGGACTCATACTCAGGTTATTAATATCGCCTTAATGCGTCAAGGAACAGAAGTCATCATGCCTCGCTGGACAGTAAGAGATCAGGGTCAGGCTGAACCTTACGGACGTGATATTGAATGTCAAATGACTTTCATCAACCAGAACTTACGTCAGCTTAATTTTGGTTCTGGTTTAGCTACAAAAGCTCAATGGTTAGAAAAAGCGTATTATGAACTTAACCCGCTTTATAATTCCTTAGCTGAAACTAAACCTATTGAACCCGATTATATTAAGATTAGAACAGGGTCTGGTTTAGAGATGGAAATCAGTGTGGATGATTGGAATAGTGATATTCCGACTAACCTTCCAATTGTCGCTAATGAAACCCTTTTCTTACATTTCGTAAAACGTACTGCTGATAGTGAACTACAGTTAGCTGTTGGTGGGTGGTCTGTAAGACAACTGTAACATGTCATAAATAAGAGAGCTAAATGCTCTCTTATTTTTTTCTTTAGAAAAAAGGTCAGTAATGAGTAAGGAACTGCTATTAATTAGTTCTACCCCCCCCCTCCCCTCCAGGCATATTTACTAAGTTAAAACCTGCTACTGACGTAAGATTCCATCTCCAGTCAGTTGATGGTGTAATCAAAGATGTCAGTTCTTATAACCATGTTATTAATAATAGTGGACATATTACTGTCGATAGTGAAGGGTTTATTAATAACGGTAACACATCAGGCTTCTTAGAAATATCAAGTGCTAATTTTCCTTCTCTAATGCAAGACTTTACAGTAGAGATGAGAGTTAAAATTGCAGATTTATCTAAACTATATCACCAAATGGTGGGTAACTGGACTAGTAGGAACTTTCAATTTACTTACCGTGGGGTTAGTGGTAATTATTTTGGATTTGAAGATACGCCTGGTTGGGTTATTTCCCCTTATAGTCCTGAATTAAATACTTATATGCATATAGCATTTGTAAGACATAATAATGTTTTCTTTTGTTATAAGAATGGAGTTAAAGCTCAGTTAAGTCGTTTACCTACAGACGAGGTTAGAAGAACTGAGAATATCAAGATATTCCAAGTTTATGGTAGTACAGGTTATTCCTTGATAGGCGGGTTGTATGATGTAAGATTTTCCCAGAGTGCTGTATATACTGATAACTTTGAAATCAACCCTTTACCCTTAGTCTAGTGCAGTTCACTATATGTCATAAATAGGAGATCCTTTTGAGATCTCCTATTATGCTCTTAAAAGAGATTCACTGAACTACTGTACATATTTCGATAATTGTTTAATGAATTAGCACTATCAAAGTTTTTAAAACTAGATTCAGTAGTGCGGCGAGATCGCAGCCTTTGTTCTCTAGCTTTCTCAATTAACTCATGCATGTTATTAATACTTCTATCGTTTTTTACAGTATTTCTATCGAGATGTTTTAATTCTCTCTCTAACTGAGAAACAACAAATTCTTCTTTCTCTTTACCTAACCTTTCTAATAGTTCAGCAATCCGTTTATGGTTCTTTTCTTGTTGATAACGTTTTGTTCTTTCAGCAAGTGTTAGTGTAACTTCTTCTCTTCTTGGTTCTTCTGAGAAGATATTGAGAGGATCTAAACCATAGAAAGATAAGTTCTTACCAAAAAGTAGTAACCATACGTTGAGTAACCAAGCAATTACCTGATCATCATGACCATTAGTACCGTGATCAATCCTACCATTTTTCACTGATAAACCCATGAGTTGTTGGATTAAGGTTTTATCATTAATAACTTCAGCAAAGCGTTGAGTAGCTGTAGAGAGTACTGTACCGTATAGTCGTTCTCTTGTATAGTTCCCTGCACCAGAAGTCTTATAGCCAAACAACCCTTTATTCATGTCGTAGAAGTTAGCGCGGCGAGCATGGATAGGTTTTCTTAATTCTTCAAAGAGTTCTTTCATCTCTTCTTTTTCTTGAACGATTCTATTAAAGATACGTTTAAAGGGATCTATTCCATGACTCATTAGAATCTCAGATACTTGATCGATAATAGCCATACCACTACTGCGACATTCAGGAACCCATAATACACGAGGATATTTTATAAGAATATCTGCGATCCATTCAGAAAAACTAAATAAACTCATGTTGTTAAAAGTAGCTGCTGCTACTGTATTTAGTGATCGAGAATCTGTAAAGACAATACCCATGGTATCACCCCCTACAGCATCAGAGCTATCCATACCCATGAGAATGTCTCTTTCATTCATCACGGTTTGAATATCTCTTTGAGGAATATACCAGTTTAATAAGAAGTTCTTCTTATTATCATAATCCCTATAAACAACCTTCTTTTCACTTTTAACAATCCTAGCAGTTGTATCAGGGCTGAAAGGACTATCAGCTTGTCCGTTTGTCCATACGTTAAGATAATCTCGTTCAGCACCATCTCTTGGACCAGAAGCTTTAGCAATTTTCTCTCTTAACCAATCATCTGTATAACCTAATTGACGGTGAGAAAAAGTGGCATTAATACGCGGAACAATGATCTGAGGAATCTTAGCCCCTTCTTTCGTATAGCTCGGACTCTTTCTACACATGGATATAATACGATTTGTTAAATCCTCATGATTCTTAGCGTCGAGAAAGAAAGGATCGTCCCAGTGAGCTGCTGTTTGAAGAAGTTCATTATAGAAGAAAGATCCTGAAGGACTATCAATCTTACCTGACGTCGTTGTACAGATAACTCCATGTGGCTCGTTCTTTGTTTTTGCGATATCTTGAGCAGCACCTGCTGATGCCATAGCTGCTGGAAACGCAATTGAAAAGTTAGGCTGAAAAGGACCTTCGTCGAATAGCATGGTTTCAGTCGTCATACCTCGACCCACGTTATTTGCACCTGCTAAGCTAGATTGAGGAAGGAAGGTTTGGAAAGCATTACCTACTTGAGAAAATGTAATGTTCTCTGAGTTCCTACTTCCCTTTTTACCCATCTGGTTTAAATAACCTGGTAGAAGATCAACAATATCCTTTAATCGCTTAACGTTTTCACGACGCAGTGTATCGTCTTTAGTTAATAGGTTAATGTTAGCATTACGACAAAGGATATTTCCTAGTAATGAAACTAACTCATCTAAACTTAAAGACTTACCTGTCTGACGTGGTTGAATTAGTGTAATAAAGATATGATTAAAATAACACCAATACAAACACATGTTTCCACGGTTTGCTAAGAACAACCCAGGTTCACTGCCTGAACGGGCTGGAGCGCGAGCTACTTCTCTAAAGAAGTACCAAGGGTTAATACGACACTCATAGCTGATAGCACCTATTTCTTCTTTTGTTAGATCGGGTGCAAAAGGATCTATTCCTTTTAGATTAGGATTAATCAATGCTAATGGAAAAGCATGATTCTTAATACCCATGTCTCGCCATAAAGCAGCAATTTGAATAAAACTCTTATTCTTAGTCGATGTATCAATATCTGCTGTGGGCCAATAATCCCAATCGTCTCTAAACAATATCATACTCATAGAACTTTAATCCTTCATAGACATCGCCACTCATTACTAAATGACAATGTCTTGTAATGCTTATAATTTGTTATTACTCATATAGTAGAGTTTCTAGTATAAATAAGGCATAGAAAGGGAGTCCTTTTAAGACCCCCTTTCAGAAACACTATTTAGATCAGTTCTGTTATTTAATTGCCGTGTTGAGGTAACGAATTTCCTCATCTAGATAATGATCTAGAACGACTTCAAATTCCGATAGCTTTTCAGGAAATGTTAAAAGACTAGAGTTTACATAAAAAGGAGTTCTAAATAGTTTTATTAGTGCTTTTGGTATATCGTCACTAAAGGTTACTTCTAACTTATAATTAAAAGTACCATTAACTGCTAACTTTTTTCTAACAATAAAATGGATAAACCATTTACCATTTCTTGGTAAAACTTTTATTTTACCAACGAGAGAGTTAGGTGATTTAGTTTTTTCACCTAACTCTCTCTTCCCCTCTCCAAGTAGTTCTTTAGCCCATTTTTTTAAATGTTTAACGACCTCTATCAACTTCAAAGTCTCGGCTTGTTTACAAATTGACATTTCAACAGCCTTAGAATCAGAGGTTTATGAGAAAAAGTATGATGTAGGTCTTTACTAGCTTACCTACCTACATAGAATTTAAGTTCAATTCTTAGAGAAGTATTGTTTAGTCAAAGCTCGTGTCACAATGTACAAAAGAACACCGGTTCTAACACTAGCAATATTACCTTTATGTCGAGTATTGGTGGCTATTGCTACTAGCTCTTCTGTTTGTTCACGAATACTAATTAGTAAAGGATCTGTTGTTCTAGATGAACTATAAGCACCCTTTAAACTAGAGATAGCATTACCAATATCATTCGTATTAGAGAAGGTATTTCGTTTACTATAAAGGTAGTTAAAAGCATGTATAGTAATATCAGTAATAAGTTTACTGATTCTTTCTTCATACTGAGCTTTCTTACTATTATCACTTAACCAATTTAACGTCACATAGAACTGTTTCTCTGGCATCGTACTCATAGCTTTGATAATGACGTTTGTTAACATAGGCTTAACAAAACTACGTTTATCAGATATAATGTCAAGTAGATAACGATAGTATTGCGAATACCCACCTACCTGATCTTTTAAAATCATCTCACCCTCATGCTCCATGACTGAGGCACTAGAGGTCATTTTAACCCCTTGAGCATGGAGTCTAAAGTGTACATTCACAATATTCTTAATCATAGAGCGAATACGAAGCTGAGTATCATTAATCATCTTCCGAACTTCAATATCGTCATCCATGGTAAGGATCTTCTTATAATGAATACCTCTTGGATCAATAATATCAGAAGATCTGGCTTCAAGAGTTTTAGTCCAGTTACCATATTGCTTTAGAGCAAACTTTCTTGATAGTGCTGCATAAGTGGCTGCTGCTACCTCTGGATCAGCAGGATAGCGGAAATGATTCCATAAGCGAGAAGTTAAGTAACGATAGTTCATGACCATTGCTACTTCGAAAGCTCCAGCTCTTTGTTTTTCTTTGCTTAACTTAGATGATGTGAGGAACTTATGCATCATCCAGATAAAGCTATTATTTAATGTATCACTAGAGACTTTAAAACTAGGAATAATAGTAGGAAGCTTTCTCAGTTCATTTGTTAATAATGTCTCACTCACACCTAAAATTTGATCTGTCCAGTAATCTGCATCACTAGGAGTAAATCTAACGACCTCTACTCCAGTTAAATTACCTCCGAAGAATTTAATATGTTCTTCGTTTCTAGTAAGAAAACCAATACGAAAAGCATTTACTTTTTTAAGTAAATTATCGTCAAAGATGAGGTGTGAGCACAATTCATCAAACACCCCTTTAATTGTCGTTGCCATTATCATCCTTAAACTTTAAAAAGCTAATTTATCTATTCATAGAGTTTAAATTAAAATACCGATCTTATATAACATGTTACTTAATGATTCTTCATGAGAGAAAAAAAAGGAACACTTATGTTAAATAACTTGATTAAACAGCAAGAAGAAATGATGCTAGAGAACTATGTCTTAGCTAATAGAGATTTATTTCTTTTATTTAAAGATATAGAAAAACGATTAGAAGGGGAGGAAGAACACACTGACACTCTTTCTGAATCTCTAGTAATCGTCTACAATATACTTTCTATTGGTCAATACATTATACCTAATGTGATTAAAAGTGATATTAATTGGTTCATCAATATCTTTAATCAGGAATTTGAACACGAACTAATTAGAATCGACACACATCCTAATATGGAAAACTTACTGTTAGTTAAAGTAGGTGATGAAAGGACAGATGTTCTCTCTATTGGGATTACACCTTCTTTAGAGCCTTCTAGATTTAAGATGTTTGTCATCGATCCTCAGGGTAAAGAGTTAGGAAAGTATAATACTTCTCAAGTGGTTTATAAAGAAATTATACGAACTGATATTTATAGGTATTTAGAGAATCTAACACAAGTCATTATTAAAGAGTTAGGTTCTTCCTTTCCTATTATCAATAAGATGGACCAAATTCTAACTATCTATAAAGAAAAAGATCTTGAAGTATAAAGGCATAAAACGGGAGAGCAATTAGCTCTCCCAATTATGCCGTCTTATTAAGAGAATAAAACAAGTCCTAGGACTTTACCCCAAGCCGTTAAAGCATTCACAGCTCCTTTAGCAAAGGAAACTGTAGTATTAAATACTGCTTTCGGATGTGTATGGAATTTTATCTCTTTAGATAAAGATCCTTCTTTAGACTTCTTATTAATTTCCTCTATTGTTTTGTCTAACTCTGGTGTCTTATCACCATTACTTGCAAACTGTTTAACATCTTCAATTAATTCGTTAATTTTATTTCTAGAGGTTTGAATTAAGTTTACAGTTTCTTCATCAGGTTCAGTGACTTCGACTTCAGTTTCTTCTTGCTCAATATCGCTATTTGAAAAGACTGTCTCTTCCTGAGTCTTTTCATTTTTGGTTGTAATGCGAGTAATCTCGCCATTGGGCCAATTGAACTGATATTCAGACACTAATTCAGCAGGAGATTGTGGTCGAGTTTTTGATAACTGTTGAGAGAGCTTTTCGTAGTCTTCAGGATTAGCTTCAGCTAATTGCTCAGCCGCATTAATAGACCAGGTTTGATATACCACAGTTTGCTTCTTTACTTTATCTACTAATGCCTCAATCTCTGAGATAGCTGTATTAGCTTCCTTACTGAGTTTTTTTAAATCCTTAACAGTACTCACTGATTTAACAGTTTTCTTCTTTACGGGTTTATAATTATCTAAAGCTTCTACAGATAAGTCCATTTCATCAGAATCAACACTATCTTCCTCTTGAGAAGATTCTACTTCATCTGACTCTTGTGTCAGCATATCAGGTTCTTCTTTTTCTTCATCAAAGATCTTACTAAAGAAAGAATCTAAGTCATTATACACTGCTAAGTTATTTAACTTAGCTATCTCTTCAATAATTAGTGTCCATGGATTAGCAGGTGATCCTTCTTTATCGACAATACTGATAAAGACTACATCATCACTAAACTCTTTGTCCTTAATAAGTTTATTAAAGTTAAGAAGATCATCAGTCGTTGATTTGGACTTCACTACTACGTAGATATAGACTTGTCCTTCTCCAGCCTTATCTACAATAATCTGTCTTCCATTAGAACTAAGTGTAAGAATGTCTGTTGACTCTACACTAGGTGCGTTAGTCTTTCTATCATCAAATTTAAATAACTCATGTAGAGTCTTACTAATGATCTCAGAAAGCGGACCCTTCATTACGATGTTCTTTTTACCTGTTTTCTTATAATCGACAACACTAGCTCTAGTTCTATCATCTTCAGGCTTAGTTGTCTTGATCGTAAATTCAGACATTAGTTAGCCTCCATCAAATCTTTGACTAATCGATCAAAAGAAGTATACGTGGGGGATTCATATTCTTTTGCTATAATAATCATGCATTCAGTAAACACATTAACAACTTCTTTATTGTCAAGTAAAAGCAATTGTACTTGAGTTTTATTCTTAGTTTGATTATAAATGTTAGCAAATTCTGCTACTTTAACTGCATCGACATCTTTTACACTAATGCCATAAACTATAATGGTGTTAAAGGAACGAGAGCTTACAATGAATTTTTTAGAACCTTCATCATTTTGAACAAGAGAGATTCCTGTATCATCAATAACGCTTTCTTGACTCACTTCTGTTTTACTAATGTATTCTGTTAAGGCTGCGTAAAGACTATCGCTTAAAGGACCTTTGAAAATTATCTTCTGCCTAACTTTACTCATAATTTCTTCATTTTAAAAATGCCTGTATTAAATTAGAGGCGTTTAGAGCGTTTATTTATATTTTTGAGGTATCGATATACCTGAGTAAAAAATAATCAATTAGACTGATTATTTGTACCCTATTATCGATAACCACCGAACATAAGTCTATAGTGTCGTCGACTCGATTCCATGTCCGTCATCATTAGAACACCCATTAGTGTTTCTTTTAAATATTCTTCATAAAGCTCATCAGCGTCTGAGAAACCTTCAATGATATTTCTAATAGCGCCGAGTTCAGCTCCGCCGCTAATTGCACCTTGATCTAGTTCTACAATAAGTGTATTGTAGATATATGCTTTTGTTGCTAGGAACACTGCCTCAGCAATGTTATTATAAGCTCTAATAGGAATGTTATTTAAATTCTCATCATTAGCGAGTCTGCATCGTAAATAAGTATTAGAAGGTAAGACATGCGTATAACGAACCGTCACTACGTTCTCTGCTACTAATTCTACATAAGCTGAACTAATGGGAGGGATATTCGCATTAGAATCTAATAACGCTTTAGCAGATTGGAGTAATTCTCCTCTACCACAAAAAGCAGTTGATCCAAAACTATTTAATGCATTAGGGTCTAAGAAGTTAACACTTAATACAGAAACAATTGATCTACCGTCTGTTAAAGTCTTAGGAACTCTGAACACACTAGTAAATTGCTCAATGACTTCTTTAGGGACGGTGATAAGAGGTACGAATACTTCTTTGCCTCCGATGATATCTAAGTCAGGTAATACACGATCATGGATAACTTTAGTGAGGATCTGTTGTTCTATCGATACAGGTTCATTCCAATACCGAGTTAATGGTTTTAAGAAAGCTTCGCTTAATACGAGCTTATTAATTCTCATTGTTGTTTTCTTGATCGCGTGGTTAATAGCAGACATGTCAAGCTTCCTTGCGATTAGGTATAATTAAGATTTATTCATTCACATATCATCTATAAGTATCTGTTATTAATATGTCTTTTTTAGGGAAATGTGAATGAGTTGGGTGAGTCCATATACTCGTCAAAAAATATTACCCTTAAATACAAAAAGCTCATTATGCTTTAAACCTGAACTTTATGAAAAATACATCTGGTTAGACTTAAGGGATTTATTTGATCTAATTAATAACGCAATCATTTCTTTTGAGGATGAAGAAAGGCATAGAAAGCCAAACGGATTAATTAATGTACCTATTGAAGCAGGGTCAGTATTTGGCATTGATGCTAAGATCTTAAGTAGTGAAATACTTGATCTCATCTTAAGCAATGGAACATGTTATGATTTATCTGTCTTACACGACTGGTTAAGTAATTACTTTTATACTGAGCCAGATGATCCAGATAAGGAGTACTACGACAACATAATCAGTCAATTCTTTTCTCTTATTATTTATACAGCTAACATTATTGTTGAGAAATACGTATCCATATTAGGAGCTATTTCTTTCAACACTATCTATCAATCTGATTATCGATGGAAGCTATTGCAATTCTATCGAGATCAAGCCTTAATTGGTTTTGGGTTAAAACCTGGTTATTAAATAAGGACGTATTGAAAAAATGTCGAATACTATTGAACGTACTCGTGGTAACATCCGTGTCTATGCTTGCGGTGGTGCTGGTATTAATCTAGGCCGAATGGTAGAGACCATCTCTGAGAAATCTAAGGATAATCTTAACTTTGCTCAGATTGATATCACTTATGTAGATACTAGCCTGGCTAATGCAAAAGGACTTCCTAAGGATTGCTTCTACCACATCCAGCCTTCTTATACGCATATCAGTGATCGTGAAGATACTCTAGATGGTAGTGGGCAAAAACGTGATGAGAACGCTGAATCTGTTAAGCAAGCTATTCCCGATCTACTTTTAAAACATCCTCCTAAAGATATTAACATTCTTATCCATTCTGGTGGTGGTGGATCAGGTAGCGTTCTTGCTCCCTTTATCACTGCTCAACTAAAGAAGAAAGGATTAGAAGTTATTATCATCCTAATTGGTAGTCGAGATACTTTAAAGGATATCACTAACACTATTGATACTATCAAAAGTTATGCTGGTATCTCTAAGGTGAATAACTCACCTATTGCTATTGCTTATGAAGAAAACGGTTCTGAATACAATAACTCTCGGTTAAGCAGTCAGGTTGTTGATAGCAATGTACTTTTGACAGTTAATAGCTTAGCTGTTCTCTTTTCTAAGAATAATGAACGCTTAGATACGAAAGATTTGGAACACTGGTTGAACTTCCAGAAGGTTACGGATTACCAACCTGGTATTGTGGGACTTCAGATTTGTGATCGCAATACTGCTAAGGACTTCGATCAGAATATTGTTTCTGTTGCAACACTGCATTCAGAGACTTCCGGTACGAGTTTAGGTAGTAATAACATTCCATCTTACCAGTGTCGTGGTATCTTACCTGAAGAACTCTCTTCTGTTGTTGTGGATGAAGATAATAACAGTAAACTACCGCTTCATTTTATTCTCTCTGATGAGATTATTGTAGATAGTCTCTTTAGTTTGAATAAACTATCTGCTGGTTTAAAAGAGAAGTCTCAGTCTCGACCTAACATGGTGTCTTTGATCAGTGATGATGACAATGCTTCTGATGATGGTATTGTTCTTTAATTCTTCTTTCTCTTGATGTAGCTGTGAAAGGGAGTGGGTATCAACCTACTCCCTTTTCATTACTGAGGATTTATTTTTTACTAGACATGAAAACAAATAAACTCACTATAACACAATATGCTAGTCTTTTAACTAATCAAAAAGCTCATGCAGGTATTGTTTTTAGTACTCCAGATCTTCTCTGTGTATTTGAAGAGTTAGAAGAAGCTGGTTTATTAGATATCACTCCTCAGGAAATTAACTCTTATAGAAAAGAGATTGATCTAACTCGTCATAGTACTATTATAGTGCGTCCTCCTAAAGGTGGATTTTGGATTTGTCCTTTTGATCCTAAAGAAGATTTAGAAAAAGTAAAGGGTTACTTAAGGAATTTCCCTATGCTTTCTTCTTGCTGGATCTTTTATGATCTCCAACCCTTTCAAGCTTTGATTCGCTTTCAAGCTGAGCAGAACTTAAATAAAGTTGGTATCGATATCCCAGAAAATCTTGTTACTGAGGATACACTCTTAGAAACAGAGATTGCTAATATGAATCCTGATTTCTATAATGATGATGTCATCCAAGATAGAATTCGTCTCATTGATAGGAATTACCGTTTAATTGCAGAGAACTTTGTCACTGAACTGTTTAACGTTCTTATTATCTCATACACAAACTTTCTAAAAAGTAGTTCTGAAGATACGGTTGAATCTTTAGTTGAGCGTTATATCAAACATTTTCCTAAGAAAGGAAATGTCGGCTATAACTTAATTGAATCTTTGTGGGGGATCATTGACGAGTATGATGTTAAATTAACTGAATTCATTAATGGTGAGTATAATAAAGTCTATATGGCTTATCCAGTCATGAACAACAATATCGTTGTTCTGAAATACGATATTGATTATCGGGTTATCATTCATGAATACCATAAAGAATAATGATTCTCTAAATATTACCAATCCTAAACATATTTATATAAATGCCACAGAGTTAACAGACTTTATTACGAGCATCTTCTTATCGGATATTAACCTATCTACTTGGTGGGCAATTATAGGCTTTGCTACTAGGCGAGAGGTTTTAACTGATTTCGTAAAGACGGCTTTAGCAACTGATGACTCTACTTCTATAGATTCTTTAGCTATACAGGAGTTATATGCTAAAATCAATGAGTCCATGATTAATCCAGAAATTATTGAAGCAATTGTTATTAATACGCTAGATTTGATTATAGACTTTATATTAAACAAATATCCTAATAACACAATCGATAATCTATCTAATTATAGAGTATCTGTATTTCGGTTTGATACACTTATTCTAGAAAGGATTGAGAGTGCTGTGTTATGGTAAGGAACCAGTAATGGATACTCAACTGTATAGTGTATTATTCAGTATAAGAAGGCTCTATGAAATTATTCCAGAACTACCTCTTCTATATCGTTTCTTAGGTCAAGAAGATTTAACATTAGTCAAACTCAGCTTAATGGGTCCACAAGACCCTATCTTACTAAATCAGTATCGATTACTATCTATTGAAGATCAAGTTGAGTGGTTAGCTTATTATGTACTAGAAGAATGGGAAGCAACTAATACTGTTACTTATAGCACTGATACTAACTTGAGTCAAAATACATTATTGAGTTTGTTAGGTTTACCTTCAACTCATGAAAAGAATATCCGAGCTATACGAGATATTTTCTACCCTGTTCTAAATTTACCTAATAGCAATATTGTTATAGACTCTATTACTCGTATCTTTAAAGATTGTTCTTTATTAGAAACTGATCAATACGCTGGTCCGGATTATTATTGTGTCAATTACCGTCTCTAGAAAGAATAGGTTATCAGAGCAGTTAACTGACTTTAGTGACTATGAACTTAAAACAGTTCTTATCTTCGATGTCTATGAATCTACTAATCTGTTAAAAGAAGCTTTTCTCTTTTATTGTCCTGACTTAGAATATGAGCTTCATTTTTCTTATATGGCTCTTGAACTAGTCTCTTTTGTATTAAACGAAGGGTCTTGTTTAAACACTTCAGGAATGTCTGATTTCATATATGGTTATTTAGAAGGCTTTTATGAAGCAGAAGTTATTAATAATCTTGACACATTACTAACTCCTCATCTTTTAAAAATATGTAATTTAATAAAAGAGAGGATTGATTATCTATTAGGGTATACCTTCTTAGATAAAGTTAATTTTTATAATAACTTCTATTGGGATCATGTCTATACTTCTGGAAAGTATGTAGGACAATTTAACTTATTAAAAGAAAAGTTGTGACAAAACTCATTCCTGATTGTGTCCTAGATGTTTATGAAGTGATGGAAGAATTAAAAGAACTTTATCCAACAGCTAGTGAATTAAAGTTATACTCAACTATCCCTGCGTTAGTTAACCTTTATCTCTATACACCAATCAATGAATTAGATAGAGAGCTAAAGTTTCGTAGATTCAACACTACTTCTGACGATACACTAAAAGAAAAGTTAGGCATTATCTTTCAGAAACTCATGTTTAAAATAAAGACTATCGCTAACGATATGAGTTCAGATGAGATCCGACAATTCTTAGTAATTGGGTATATTACAACACCTGTTATGAGAGTTATCATTAGTGATACCAGAGCCAGTCTTTATACAAAAGCCCAACCTATTTTCTTATTCTAAATGAAACTAAAAATCTTACCCGGACTAAAGGTTCTAGAAAAGCAAACTGCTTTAAAGAGATTACCTGAATATGTGTATGTTGATCTAGAAAGAGAGTTTATCGAACTACTCGTTGAACTCCAAGTACTTATCAATACTAACCCTCTTAGCATTACTCGCTTTCCTCCTATTGAAACTAATTCTATTATTGATACAGAAGAACTCTTTAAAGTTTATACTAAAGAGGAAGAAATATCTATTAATATAACTGAGTTAGCACTAGAGTTAGTTGAAGTCATTGATCCTTTCTTTGATGACTATCCTGATATGAATAATCAATATGTTAATTTACTTACCTGTCATTTGTATTCTATTTACAAACGGTTAAAGAATTTAGATCTCTTTATAAATGGTAAGTTAGTTTATGAATTTTATAAGGAATATGAAAGAGGTTTTCTAATTAAGATTAAAGAATGATAAAAAAGATTAGAATAAGTACTATGTCTTAACAACTTCTCAATAGGTTGTTAAATACATAGTACTTTATTTTTTTCTTGGTGTATAACAAACCTCTCTCTTTTAAATGTTATGAATATCCATGAACTAAATGCAGCTAGTAGAAATATTTTACTAGAGATAGGTCCTATGTGCCGTACACTCATTCATTTCTTAAAGACAAAGAAAGTAGAGCATCAGGACATTATCACAGTTATAGACTCTGTCGTTTATTCTTTAAACTACCCGTCTCAAGCAGAAAGAGAACATTCTTTAGATAATCTAAATTTCAGTAGGATGGTGAAGAGTCCATTTCTAACAGGAGTAGTTTCTGAGAATGATCTTTTTCTATTTAAACAAAGTTTACGCGGTGCTGCTACTGAAATATGGGATAAGTATCGATATTTAGATTTAGATCATTTGATCGGAACTCATGCAGGTTATCATTCCTTAGTCTTGAGTTCTCTAACTAATCGACATCTATTTATCTCAGCTCTCCCTTATTAGGAAAAGAAAAGACAATGATTTATCAATTTGAACCTGGTCAAAAATATTCATTTGACACCTATGCTCCTCAAATCCTGGGTACTGAATTTAAAACAGTAGTAGTTAAATCTGTTACTGATTACGAGGACGCTATTTCTGAGGAAGATGTTCAGGTATTACATAGTCAGATTCTTGGTTATATTACTGACTCTACTGTATCTGTGCCTGCTGATTTTAGAAAACTCACTTATATTAAAATTGATACAGGAGTTGGTAAGCGTCGTTTTATTGCTGTAGAGTGGATTAAGCAAAATACCATTACTAAAATCTCTGAACTCAATATTGATGTAACTATCTTTAGAGTAAGTGATCCTGCTAAAGTACGTTTAGTGAGGGAAGCTCTGTCTCAGAATGGGTTTACTGATTTTCAAATTACTACAAGAGAAGCGTAATGTCTAAAAAATAAATACGCCACGCTATAGAAGGGAGAGGGGGTAAGAACACCCTTATTAGTATTTAGATCAGATCACTCACAAGCACTACTAACATTCTTACTAGTAGCAGTGTTTATACATCATACCTGTATTGGATCTTATAGATACATAATCAATCACTTTTCTTAAAAGTAATATAATCATGAGTAGAGAACTTCTAATAACTTCCTCCTTAGTTGATGGGTGGGGTAGTGAGATAGTGGATGAATTCACTAATTTTTATTTAACAGTACGGGATGGTCAGATAATCGATCTTATTAATCCTTCTAATTATGTAAATATCATAGGTACTGGGATTAGTACATCAGGTATAGAGATTGTTAATACGACACGCTCTGGTTCTGGTATAGAAGTTCCTTCTGCGGCTTTTAATGTAACCTCATTAGAGAGTTCTACAGTGGAGTTCTGGGTTTATTTTACTAACCCAATAGCTGAGCTTTATGATCAAATGTTAGGTCAGTGGGGGAGCGGAGCAAATAGCACATTTCAATTTTGTGTACTAGATTCTTATCTTGCTATAGCACAGGCTAGACCAGGTAACTCTATTAGTACTTTTAGAAGAATACCTAATACTTGGATGCATGTAGCTTATGTGAACCCCGCTGGTGGCGGCAATATGGTTATCTATGTAAATGGAGTTTCAGAGCAACTAGATAGACGTTGGACAGTTTCACCTAATTTGAATATTCCTATGTCTTTATTGAAGGTATATGGACAAAATGGATTTAGCTTATTAGGTAGGATAGCTAAAATGAGAATCTCCACCATTGCTAGGTATACAGAGAATTTCGTACCTAATTATGGAATGTATTGATAACAAGAGTAAAAAAATAGAATAACTCATTTATATATCACCTCTATGACGGTATATAAATGAAACATCATTAACTGGGATGAAGATAATAATGTTAAATATGCTTCAGATGTTGATTTTTTAAATGATACTGAAATCAAAGCAGATCTCTATTCCTTAAAGTTTAACTCTCCTTCAGTACCTAAATCAAGTCTTTTAAAAGCTATTGAGTTTAGTGGATCGGGTGTGTTGGTTAATACTGTTGATGATGTTGAATATACTGTTAAAGGTATTAGTCGTACTTTGACCATTAGCAGTAAAAGAGATAAGGTTCTTTTTGTTACTAGAGAGAGGAATCTTATCATCCATGAGGAAACCTATTTGAAAGGGTTTTTTGAACTGATCGTAGGGAATTACCTCTCAGCTATGTTTAATCGCTTTGCAGCCTCTTTAAAGGCCCCTAGCGCTATTGATGTTGGTAGTATTAGTTAAGTATACGGCATAATAGGAGATCTCAAAAGGATCTCCTATTTATGACCTTCTTTTCTATTTATTTATTTATGTTTTTAGATTATCGGCTATTAATAGTAAGCTATTATAAAGCATTCTAGCTATTATATTTAAGCTAGGGGTCCTAGCATACCAATATGAGAATAAAAGCGCTTATAGAGCCTCTAGAGGGCTTAGAGAGTGTATTGTGATCCAAAAGCAATCTAGTTACTCATCCATGGAGAATGATGTAGTAACTCTCAATAAAAGTGCTAATATGATAATAGCTGTTGCATAAAAAAGTCGCGGCGCCTAATATTACTTATATAACCCCTACTTTCTCAAATTCTTATAGTTTCAATTTCTCTTATCTATTATAATACTTAACTTCTTCTATCTACTATTACTTTTAAATTAATAGGTAAATATATTTATTTTTATTTATACCTATTATCATTTGTAAAAGTGTTAGTTCTATGAGACTTGACCCACTTATAGTACCTCTTTGGTAAAAACACTTTTACGGGTCCGAGCCTTGGCGAGATACTTGGTAGTAGATAAGTATTGTTCGAAGCTGTAGGTATAGAAAGGATATAATAAGGTTATAGTAAGGATAGTAGCTGAGATAAGATACTTAGATACGTACCCCCTTGCGAAGCAACTTGAATCCTAGAGAAGCGAAGCTTCTCTTAACATACATACATACGCAAGATATTAAGCTATAAACATAAATAAATATTACATTATTATACCTATTATACAACAACACTATAAGAACAGACTAAAAAGCCTATAGAGAGACTAGTATCTCTCTATTTATGCCTTACTATTGACTATACTAGTCTACTACTAGAATAAAAGAATAACTACTTATACTAGAAAACCATCTACTTAAAGTAACTACTTAGAATAGAAAGAACCTACTCATGGAAAGATTTAAAGATACTTGCTACTTACTAGAGAGAACGAGTCAGATTGAAGGACTACTAGTTTATATTCGTAGTATACTACAATTAGAGAGTTATGAAGAAGAACGGTTTATTGATGGATTAATTGATTATAGTTTAAATAGTCGATTTATTAGGACTCAAGTAAATGAAGAGATAGTGTTGAAGTTTGTAGATGAGAGTCTTTATAGTAAGTTGACTTTAAATAGGTCTTACTTAAATGCTTTAATTAAGTATAGTAGACTATTCTTAGAAGAAGTAGGAAAGAAGGTGAGTGGGTTAAGGATTAGGGGAGAGTATGTTGGATTACCTGTAGAGAAGAGGAATTTGTATCTCTATAGCCGAATTGAGAGTAATGAGTTTATTGCGATATGCGAGATAATAGAGTAAGTGGTGGGTAAATGAAGAAGAGAGGAGGGGTTGATTATTCTCTCTTTTCCTTTCCTATATAGAAGAGAGGGAGAATAACTTTTATTTTTTTATCTATTTGGTTAATGAGATAGATAGATAAAATGCTTTTGAGAGAATATAATGAAATTTCAATCTCCTTTTGTATTACCTGTAGAAGAGTATACGAGAGATCTGAATCTAGTTAAGCACTATGTGACTCAGAATGCTTATTACTTACATAAGAGGACTGGTAAGCCTATTGAAGTCTGTGAGAGTTATGTAGAGAAGCAAATTAGGAAAGGAGGGAAGTTTGAGTTAAAGGACCCTGTATTGACTCATACTTACCGAGGGGATAATGGTGATAGAGCTAAAGTGCAGAGTGGGTATTTACAGTATCTGACTACCGCTATTAAGGAGAGGGATGTTATTGCTCCTACTTTGACTCGGTATAAGAACCCTTTAATTAAAGAATCTATTCAGGTAGGCTCTATTGATAATAAGAAGAAATTAAGAGCTATTGATAAAGAAAAGATGTTCCAGGCTGATAGGGATGGGAATGAGGAGAGGAGGGTTTATTATTATAACAGTCAGACAGGTAGGAAATTATCGAATAATGCGGTAAGTGGTGGGTATTGTTCTACGAGTACTATTATTTATAATCCATCTGGCCATACTAGCTTGACAAGTACATGTCGAGTGACTGCTGGATATGGGAGTATGAATAATGAGAAAGTATTAGCTGGTAATAGACACTACTATGATGATGAGATTGTGATTGGGAATATCTTATCTATTTGTAGTACGATTGATAAAGAAAAAATAGCTAATACATGTAGTCTGTATCAATTAAAGTATCCTAGTCATGAAGAAGTGATGGATGCTATTTTACGATGTACTCGCCTTTATTGGAATCAAGCTGATAAAGAAGAGAGGATTTGGGAGTTAGTTAAGACGCTAGGGCCTGAGGAAAGGGCTGCGTTTATGTATACGGGAGACTTGTATAATACACGTATACTCAATGATAACTTCATGAAGGAATTCATTACTGATTTAATTAGACCTGCTACTGAACCTCATCCTGATCCTGATAGTGTTTTTAAATCAGTAGAGGGTGACTATATTACTGTAGCTTGTCAAATTCATAGTGGGTTTATGAATGGTAAGGAATTAAAGAAGTTAAAAGGAACTAGAGAGTATGGTATCGTAGCTGCTACGCTTTATAATTTCTTATCTGTTCTACATCGACATAAAGCTTTCTTTAGTACTTTCTTTTTAACGAGAAATGTACCAGCTTCTATTGCATTTGCACCTAGTTCAGTTAGGTTCTCTGTATTGATGGGTGATACAGACTCTACAATGTTTACTGTACAAGAATGGGTAAAGTGGTTTACAGGTAGTTATGCTTTTACTGAGATCAGTAATGCAGTATGTGAGACGATGATCTTTTTAGCTTCACAGTCCATTACTCACTGTCTAGCCTTATTAAGTGCTAATCTAGGCGTTAGGAAAGAGCGGTTGTTTGAGAATGCAATGAAAAATGAATATCGGTTTGATTCATTTACTCCTACTCCTAAAGCTAAACATTATTATGCCTTAATAGGGAGGCAGGAGGCTAATAGTTATGTTAAGAGGAAGGTAGAGGTCAAGGGAGTTCATTTAAAGAGTTCTGCGGCTCCTAAAGCGATTATGAAGGCAGCAGAGGAGAAGATGGTCGAGTTAAGTAATAAAGCACTCAAAGGAGAGAAGATCTCTATTGTAGATGAGTATCAGTTTATTGCTAATATCGAACACTCTATTGTCAATGCTATTAAGAGCGGACAAAGTTCTTACTTTAGATTACAGCGTATTAAAGATAGTAAGGCTTATAAGCAAGAACCGACTAAGAGTAACTACCTACATTACACGATGTGGCAAGAAGTCTTCCAAGATAAGTATGGTACAGTAGATCCCCCTCCTTATCCTGCTTTGAAAATCAATATGGATATAGAAAGTAAGACAGATTGGTTAAACTTTGTTGCGAGTATTAAAGACGAAGCCCTTAAACAACGACTCTTAGATTTTTGTGTTAAGTATGGAAGAGAAATTATTAAGACCTTTTATATTCCAAAAGGGTTTATTATTGATAATGGAGTACCTGAGGAATTGATGAATGGTATTGATATTCGTAGAATTGTACTCGATAATACGAAAGTCTTCTACTTAATTCTAGAATCTTTAGGACAGAACTTTATTGATGATAAGATTAATAAGCTCGCTATGGATACGTTTGAATTAAAAGAAACTTTTATTATTGAATAAGTAGACGGCAAAATAGGGAGTCCTTTTGGGACTCCCATTTATGCCTACTAAATAACTATTGTATAATTACTTAAGAATTAACCGTTAGGACATGTACCCCAAACAGGTTTAGGTAACACCCAAGCAGGCGTAGTGGATGCAAAGGTAGTAGGTTCGTTAGGAATGAGAGTTACGCACCATCCAGAAAGGTCTGTGTTAAATACTTTAGAGTAACCCCCTCCTAAGAATCCATCCATATTAGTAACTTTACTCACATCCAAATGCTCCATACCTGTACCTACCATGGCTCTAGAATTATGAAGCATATTCTGCATGGTTATAACATTACCGGTATTCCAGTGAGAAAAATCAAAATTCATATTCCAAGTACTATGAAAGGTATTTTCAAGACTTGTTACATTACTTATATTCCAGTTAGCTAAATTGGCGCGTAATTGACGACATTCTTGAAAAGCAGAAATTAGTGTATTGACGTTACTCACATCCCAAAACTGTAACTCTTCGCCTGTAAGAATAACAGATGAAGATAAAACACCAGCTAAAGAAGTCACACTTCTAGGTAAATAATTAGGAACTTTTGTGAGGATGTTAGAGCCTACTCTCACACGGTTCCATTTTATAAACCCCCAACTAGTAACTTCTTTCAAACCTATATTAATAAGGTTAGCTCTCCAGCCAGCATTCAAATAGAGGGTAGATGGCGTAGCAGCTCTATTTATAGCTTTTACAATGAAAAGGGTTCTTTCCGAACCTTCTTCACCAGACATATAAATAGAATCTGTTTGATGAAGAATCCCTTCGTCTTCCCAAAAATAAATAATATCATTTTGAGAAATTTCTACTACGCTATTATTGCCTGCTAAAGCTTGTGGAGTAACTGTATATTTAAGTTGAGTAGAGAATATTTTAAGTACTTCTAAATCATTCTCCTCAATAGCTTTATCAATTATTAACTCAATATCTTTTTCATCGATAAGTTCTAATACAGGTCTCCAACCTAAAGTATTATTACCTGTTAAACTAACAGAAGCTGAAGAAAGATACGTTACGTCAGTATGACCTCGATGGACTAAATGGTAAATAGACGTTGGTGCGTAGTAAAACACATCCCTAGTTATCGTACCAGAACCACTTCCTACCCCTAAACCTAGGTCTACTTGCTCATATTGCTCCCAATTCCCACTGGTTTGACTTAACTTAGGATAGCTAGGATTAGCTTTAGTGATAGGATAGATAAGTCTGTTCCACTCACTATTATACGTCATCACTGGATCATAACCGCCAGAAATAGTAGTATAGTCGGGAGAAACTCCACCTAAAAGTCGGATTCTATAGAACCTATCTTTTATTTGGATTATTCTTTTACCATTGATTAAATTCAGAGAGTCTAAGTAATTCCTACTAACTGAAATACTAATAGGTTTCTTAGTAGTGTAGATTATGTTGCCATCTGAAATGAATTTAAGCCAAGACGTATCTAGATTACTAGGTAATCCTTCTACGAACTCTAACTCTTCAATTAAATCTTCAGGTGTGATAAGTAACTCATTCTCTACTTCGCCAAAGAACCCACTAATCATGTCAGCACGCGGACCAACCTCATGACCAATTAAAGTAGTAGGACCTACACCTAAATCGCTAGGTAAGTCGAGTTTCTCTAAAGCAGGCCTCCAACCTCGGTTAGATTCACCAGAACTACTCTTTGTAGCTGTAGGTACAATATAGGTTGTATCGAATCTACCACGTAATACAGCTAATGTGTCATTAGTAAGATTAGTTTCACGACACCATGAATAACTACCTGTTCTACCATCTTTAGAATAAGAGAATATGTCTAAATCAGCATCTGGAGTAAAGTTCCTCCAATTCTTACCAATTTGAGATTGCTTAAACCGTTCAGGTAAAATGGGCGAGCTATCGGCGACGTTATACATCAGCCTATTCCATTCACTATTGTGAGTGCATAAAACATCATAACCTGATTCTTGGACTACCGTGGGATCAGGATTACGACCACTTAATAAGCGAGACTTATATTGCTGTTCAGCAACTTCAACAACTCTACCACTACCTGTTAGCCCAGCATTCTCAAGATCAATCCAAGAAAGATTAGTTCTAAAGTTCTTTTTAGCGACATACATAATCTTGCCATCTAAATAGAACTTTAACCAGTTAGAATCGGTGTTAATAGCAACCCCAGCAGTTAACCCCATTTGAGTAGCTAGATCAGCACCATCAATGAGGTCAGTAACTTGTACTTCACCAAAGAAACCTGCACCTCTTGTACCTTCTTTATTTAAAGTGCGATACTTAAGATGCTTATAACCTGGACCAGTGTCCTCAGGTAAAGGAAATGCTTCCCAGTAACTGATTTTCTCTAATACAGGTCTCCAGCCTCTATTAGCATTTTTATAGCTAGCAGGTTGAGAAGTTAATCTAGTCGTATTGATATTACCACGACACGCTTTTCGAATCTCACCGTCTAATTCAGTCTGCTCCATGCACCAGGTAAAGCGACCAGCTCCGGTCTTAGTACCTAACTCATTTTCCGTATAAGTAACCCAGTTAGGACCATATTGAGAATTCTTAGGATAAGAGGGATTAGTTTCTACGACATTATAAATAAGTCTATTCCATTCTGTACCCCAAGTATCTTCACTATCATGACCGCCCTTATACGGAATACCTGAATCTTCATTATAACCGTTGATCAACCTAACCCTATAAAAACCTCCATTGATCTCTAAGACCTTATTACCGAATACTGCATCACAAGCATTGATTTCATCCCAGCTTATGTCTGACATAATAGGTTTTTTAGGTATGAACAGAATTTTACCATCAAGATAGAATTTTAACCAAGGTTCAGTTAAGTTAATAAGATCACCTGTAATCAGACCGATTCTGCTAGCTAAAGAAGCGCCGTTAATAAAATCCTCAGGAGCAACTTCACCAAAGAAACCCGCCATTTGAGTAGGTCCAGGACCTTCAGATTCACCTACTAGATATCTAGGACCAGGTCCTGTATCCTCAGGTAAGGGGTTAGTATCCCAATAATCATATTCTTCTAATATAGGTCTCCAGCCTCTATTAGTAAATGAGAGATCATAGCGTGAGTTATCTATACTAGCCGGCCCTCTATATCCTCTAGCATAAACAAAATACTGATATAAGGTAGGATCAGGTAAAAGGCTATGTGCACCTAAGAACTCTTGTACAAAGTTAGCAGTACCCATTAAATCAGGAATATCGATACTACCAGGAGTACCCATACCGAGTTCTCGACTCGTGTAAAGATCTAAACGAGGTCCTGTATAGGACTTATCATCGACCTCATCACTAATTAATGAATAGAAGATCCTAGACCATTCAGATTCATAAGTACCTGGAATATCTCTACCTGCACTTAAACCTGTTAAGATACCTGTCTCATTATCATCAGCACCTTGAATCAATCTAACTTTATAAGTCTTACCTTCTAATTCTACTAAGCGTAATTGATTAGTAGGAATAGAAGTAGAAGGAATTTGCTTACCGTTATCAGGAGTACCAAATACTAATCCTGCATTATAAAGTTGCTGATAAGTAATATTGTATCTAAGCGGAGTTTTAGCGACAAAATGCTTCTTACCGTTGATGTTAAGTTCTAGCCAACTATTACCACCCATAGCCGTACCGGCAGTAAAATCTAACATATCGCTAAAGTTAGTATAAGTAATAATAGCTTCATTTTCATCTCTGAAAACTTTCTCACCTACGAACTCTACATCATCAGCTACACGCTCTAATACAGCTCTCCAACCAAAGGTGTGATCTTTATTTTGAGCTGACGGAATCCAGTCTATAATAGTGTCTCTATAATACGTTCTACCCCTATTATTATCTCTAGAATAAACGTCTAATGCAAGATGATTACGTCCAGTTCCCACAAACCCAAGTTCTTCTGACGTATATTCTGCTATTTGAGGACCTAAATAGAGAGGACTGGTAGATTGGCTATTAATGGGAAATAATGTACGTGCTAATTCAGAATAATAAATTTGAAGTTCACTAGAGTCATTAGTCGTTCCAGAAAGAATTTCAAGATTAGTACAACTCAACAACCTTACTTTATACTTCTTTCCTTGAAGAACAATTGTTCTTAACTGATTTACCTCAGCAACGACTGGTACAGTAGTGGGGAAACCAATGTCATCCTCACCAAAAACTAATCCGTTGTTATAAAGATCCAGAAGACTAATGTTTTCTTTAATAGCTATTTTAGAGATAAGAAGTTCTTTACCATCAATAGTAAAGCTTAACCATTTATCAATTTCTGGCTTAGTAGTCAACACACCTTCAACAACACCTAACTCATTAGAGAAATCTTCATAACTAATTAGATTAGATAATTCACCATTGAATTCAACATTATCTTCACATTCTTCTAAAATAGGTCTCCAACCTCTAACGACACCAGTTTGGTTCCATCCTGTCCTGCTAACACTACTTGCATTAGCATACTCACCTCGCCCAATTCGATAATTATCGTCTTCGAAATGTTTTTCCATACACCAGTTAAAGCTAGGAAAAGTACCGTCAGAAGCACCAAACTCTAAATCTTCGTTAGTATAGTTAGCTTGATAAGGGCCTTGGAAGTAAACCGTTTCAAGACCATCATCAGGATTAGGATTTGGAATTAAGGGGTAGAATAACCTATTCCACTCACTAGCAATTGAACCAGCAGGTTCAAATCTAGCTCCAACCGCATACTTAAGAGTGATGTTATCAGCTTCTAATCCTCGAATTAATCTTACCTTATACTTCTTACCATTTATAGTAATTAAACGTAATTGGTAGGAAGGTCCAGTACTAGTAGGGAAAGCTCCTCCATCTACACGACCATAGACTAATCCGCGATCGTAGAGATGTCCCCAGGAAATATTTTTTCTAATAGGTACTTTAGGAACTAAACATTCCTTACCATTGAGTTTGAACTTCAGCCATTTATCGTAACCGGCAGAAGTATCATTTAAAGAACCTTGCGTAACGTTAAAATAGTTACAAATCTCGCTATAAGAGATGACTTCACTAGAATCGACTTCTCCTAAGAACTCAGCGTAGTCTAGAGGTTCTAAAATAGGTCTCCAAGCAGAATTCAAAGGCTGGTATTGTACATTAGTAAACCAATCTTTTAAATACCCATCATCACCTAATCCACCTCTGGTTAATTTTAATGATGTGTTAATTATTCCATTTTCTTGCATCCATATTTTTGCATTATTAGCTAAGTCCAGATCAGTAAAATCAAAGTTAGCAAATTTAGGCTCTGTGTACGTATTTTCAGTTCTCCTATCATAGTTGATAATAGAAAAGAATCTATCAAATTCATTATCACTAGAGTTAGGTAGAGGTTGATTAGGATTAGTATTATCTTTAAATAATTTATGATCTTTATTCAATCCTTTCATCAGACGAATTTTGTAAGCAACACCGTCCAATGGAATAGCTTTTAACTGAGGATATGGAATAAAATATGCTGAATCCCCGAAGTTATCTTGACCATAAACCAACCCCTTTTCATAAAGCGTAGGAAAAGAAGTTATTTTTATAGGAGATGCTTTGGGAATTAAGTAATCTTTACCGTTATCTAAGAAGTGATGGAACTCAATCTCTCCTTCAGGCTGGTATATAGCATGACCTAGATCAAAGTAGGTATTGAAATCTAAGTAAGAGAGATTATTAAACTTCTTAATACCTTTATAAATAACATCAAATTCTAGATCCGTTTCTTCTAAAGCAAGAATGTAACTTCTATTATCGGAAACCCCATAACCTGTATCTAAGTAGCTGATAGAGTGATTATTCCCAACACCAAGTCCTCTAACAATAATTTTATCATTACTAGAGTTAAATTCTTGAGTAAGAGAAGAATTGATTCTAATATCAGCTTCTTTCTCTCCAGTATAGGACTGTAAGTCAGGGTCATTCACTAAAGGAGCAAAAACTTTATTCCACTCACTATTCTGAGTACCAACTACATCATATCCAGAAGCAAGGTTAGGATCATTTACTACTTGCCCAACATCTAAACCTTTTAATAAACGTATCTTATAAATTTTATCACCAATAGCGATCAAGCGTAATTGGCGAGTAGGGTAAGTGATGCCTGTGAGTTCGTTAATAAGGTCGGGACCTGCGTTATCAGCACCAAAAATTAACCCTTTATTATAAACAACAGCCCAGGAATTACTACGCCAGAAGTTTTTAGTAGTATAGATGATCTTATCATCTACATTAAACTTTAACCATTTGTCAATATATTCAGGGTCGTTGAGTGTAATAGTAGGACCAGTAGTTAGACGTTCAGTAAGCTCTTGGTAGCTGATAATATCATCATACTCCCCTAAGTATTCGGCGTAACCCAAAGCTCCCCACAAAGCTCGTAAAGCCTTAGAAAAGGATTCCCTACCCACTCTACTTATTTGAGTGTGATCAAAAGTACGATTAAGAATCTCAGCAGGACTAGTGATGGTATCATCTTCTAGTACTTGTTTAAAATAGTTTAGTATTTCTACAACAGAATCGTTTTCAAGAGGTGGTTTAATAATAGCCATTATTTCTCTGCCTTTAATATCCTAATAGCCGTTTAAATCTATCATTAACCTTTACTGCCTGATCTCTAGGTAGCATATGGTTAAATACTTGATCATTGGTATAAAAACCAATATGTCGCTGTACAGAGTTAATAGCACTTCTATTCCAGTCTCCTTTTGTAACAAAGTTATTTTCTAATAATAACTCTAATACTTCTAACCTAGAAATAGCTAATGCCCAGTTAACCTGTCGAGATCGATAAAAAGAAGGTAAATAACTAAGATCTAAAGCTGTCTCCATTTTAGCCAAAGGTATTTGTTTTAATACCTGATTAAAATGGAGATGTCTAGTTAATATTACTTCTTTCATTTGTTGATAAATGACATCTACTCTCTTAGACCAATCAGTCCAATAGAAAGGATGTTTATAAGTTAGTTTTGTTTGATCTAAATTAAAGTATAATCGATAGAACCGATTAAATAAAGCGTAGTCTAAATGCGAAGCACAAATATTAGGTAAAACAAATTTATGAATAAAAGCATGAGTAGGTAAACTACCTTCTCTATTTCTTTTCTCAAAAGCCCTGAATCCTCTATACTGCATAAGAAGTTTAGGTATGTTGATAGCAATAACAGCATAACCACTTCCACCATATACTTTTGTATTTAGTATAGGAATACTTAAATCACTAAAAGGATGACATAACACTTTAACTGCTGTTATATCTCTCCAATTAGCTAAAGCTTTTCTGTAATCAAATGACTCATTCTGAGAAATAAGTATTTCATTGACTCCAGGACCATAGAACTGATTTCTAAAAATCTTTCCACGAGCTGCACTGGAAGTTAAACCTAAAGACTGGGAAACGCTTAAAGTATTTCTCTCTAACCAATTATAGTAATCCGTATCAGAAAGTTCACTACCTTCACCTAATGCATTAATAATAGATACTAGTACAGTTTCAATAGGTGCTGTAAAAGTATTCGTTCTGTAATAGTCTACGACATTATTTAAGTTATATAATAAGCCTGATCGAATTAGATTCCATTCAGGGTTAGTAATTATACCTAAATTTACAGAAGAGGGTAAGTTAAATAATTGATACATAGCTAGTATATATTCCAAATTGTCATATCATCAAAACTAAAGGACTAGTTATGATATTAGAGCCAGTAAAAATAAAAACATGGTTCACTGTTTTTATTAAAACATCAGGATTACCGATTACTGATGTTGATCTACGCTATCCGCATCTAGCTCCAGTGATCCTACCTATATTAAATGGTGATGAAGCAATTAAATTCATTGATGGCGTAACTAGATATACATTTGATGAAGACAGCTTCTTTGCTCAACCACAAGAATTAGATTTAATTATTGATAGAAACGTAACGAGGTTCTTAAAACAATCTCTAAAGCTATATATCGTCAGTAATCAACAATTCCAATGGGAAGTTATCTCTTATACTAAAGAGATTAAAGAACCAGAAGAGAACTTTCCTTATAATTCTAGTATTATTTTAGAATAATAAATAATAGGAGTCTTAATAGACTCCTATTTATGCTGTAGAATAAAGTAAAATAAAAAAATATGACTTAACTACTAATACTATGTAAAAGTGGCGTAATAGTCACTACACTTTCTTAGTGTGAACTAAGAAAGGTATGGCCTTATACGCATATTCAGGAGTTTATTGTATTCTTCCCTCTTTACAAGTAGTGTGTTTTAAATTAATTTTGATGACATATCACTATCTTGTACAGGGGAGATTGAACGCTTCAATGTACAATAAACTTACGTAAGTTTTAATATTAAACAAAGGAAATAAAAAATGAGTCAACAAGATTCTGTTCGCTGGGGTAATACGCCTGAGTCTAACCGGCCTTCTGCAGCAGGTCAGGAAACAAATGAGAAAGTTCTCGCTAGTGATCAACTCGGACAAGAGCGTTACAATCCAGACGAACTGGGTGTTGGTATCTTTGGCGCAGGAATGCAGATGTCGTTCAACTCTGGTTCGGAAATTCTCTTCCGTGCCAAAGAAGCACTCGATGCCCAGGTTAAGAAAGCCTCTGAGCAACTGCGTCGTGAAAATCAGATCAAACTAACCATTCTAGACCGTAGTGAGCATAAACGCCTTCCTTACAGCGCTCTGGTTCTTTCCCTGACCAATCCGCTGGTAGCTAAAGGTACATCGTTCTTCGTCTTCGTTATTGCTGGTGATCAAGGTGCGATCGTCCGTAATGAAATTCTACCTAATAACCAAGGTCAGTGCGAAACGCTTTCCTTACCTGCTGATGCACTGAACCAAGTCATCAAAGAAGCAGGAGAAATCCTACGTGGTTTGAATCCTGGTGTAACAGATCTCTTCTCGGCTTCGGGTATTGTTGTAACGAACGACACTTTCTCTTGGGATAGTGAAAAAGACGTTTATCAACTCCTGGCCCGTGGTTATAACTCTTGCCTAGCTGTACTTTCTAGTAAAGGTCCTCGTTGGGATGATGTTAACTTGGCAAAGGTAATGGGTTCAGAACTGGAAGTTGTTCTGCAACGCACTCGTGGCCAAGCTCAACCGCGTGACGTACTGGGGCGTCCGAAGCGTCGTGATCTGGAAGTGTCTCTGCGCACTCGTCAGGTTATGAGTCCTCAAACAGGTGATATCATCCATAAAGCAGAAACGATTGCTAGTCTGTCTGTTTATGGTGATCTGCTTTGGGGTCCGGAGACGGTTCAAAAAGTAAACCAGTTTGGACAACCTGTTGTCGAGACCAAAACCTATAAGCAGCGCGTTATCATCACCCAGATGCGTAACCACCAAGCTTATACGTTGGGTTCGCAGCTAATGTCCTTTATCCCAGCCATTGCTCTGTTCCAGCCAAAAGCAACTCACCAAGCTTTTATCCCATCACCTGATTCTTCGATGGGTAAGTCTGATGACGTTGGTGTTCTGCAACTGGAGGCTAAGTACCATCAAGGCAATATGAGCGGTCAAGAAGCTGCTCAGCGTGTGGATGTCTTTAATAGCCCGCCTACCCTGATCAGTGACTACCTGGAGAAAATCCTCTCTGACAATATTGAAGTCGCACTTGATATTGAAGTCGGTGGTGAGGACTACCTGCATAATTCAGTACTGCTCAAAGCAGCACTGTCTGGTAGCGGTGCTTCGGGTAATAAAGACCACGATCGTGCATATACTAAACTCGTTGAAACCATGACGGTTCTAACTAATGGTAAGTTTGCTGATTTCTGGCAAACTGGTGCACCTATTGCATTCGTAGATTCAGTTCGTGAAGTAGGTCATTTCACCAACGATGATGGTAACCTGGAAGATACTCGTCATGTGGATACTATTTCCACGATGAATAAGTTTATCGAAAACAATCCGGATTACTATCGTGTTTGGTCTGATGCTCAAGTAGCAACTAACCGCACAATGCAAGCTCGTATGCGCGACATGCGTAACGTAACTGAGTACATGATCTCGCCTCCGACTTACACGACTCGTGTATTCCGTGTGATCCTGTCCGCAGCCTTCGTTAAAGCATATTTCGATTCCATCTCAGCTCTGGGTATTCGTCTTAACCTGGTTCTGCCTAATGAGACTCGTACTGAAGATCGTACGGGTTATGTGAGTACTTCTAGCTCTATTCAAATGGGTGTGGGTGCAGGTATGCTCAATACCTTTGGTGGTAGCGTTGCTGGTACAATGTCACCTTCCAACTTCCAACGTTGGTCTGCGTAACAAGTAGTTTGATTGCTTTAACTTAAGCATTATAGAGGGAGGTGAACAACCTCCCTCTATCTGCCTTCTTTTAAATTTTGAGGAAAAAGATGGGTATTAGCTTAGTTCTTCAAAATCATGATGAGATTTATAGGGAGCAGTTACACGCTACACCTATTCTCATAGATTTTCAAAGACTCACCGAGCATGAATATTTTAGTAAAGCATTATCAAATAAGCATCGCAATGCCTTAGCTGAGATTAATAAGCCGCAGGAAATTAACTATTTCCGAGACTCCACAATTGAAGATAAGGATAAAATTAACCGAACTTTCTATACTCGATACGTATCTGAGAAAACAAATACAGTTATTGAAGATATTCCGAGTTGTCAGTGCGGTGAATTTAATACTTATAAAAACTTAGGTTGTGTATGTAATGAATGTGGTACGATAGTATCCAGTAACCGCAGTATGGATTTACATCCTTTAGTATGGATCGCAGCACCAGAAGGCATCCCTGCTCTAATTAATCCTACAGCTTATCGAATCATTGCCGGTCGTTTCGAGATTAGTAAATTCGATGTTATTCGTTGGATTATGGATTATAATTATACAGCACCAGGTAAAGAACCTATTGCTGTAGAGCAGTTAGAAAGAATGGAGATCCCAAGAGGAATCATTAATTTCTACCATCATTTCGACACTATTATCGAAACCTTGTTCGGTATGCGTTCTTTAAGTAAAGGACCTAATACAGCAAAGTTAGACGAAGAACTTAGAACTTTTATCAAAAATAATAGGGATAAGATTTTCTCTAAGCATATTCCAATGCCTAACAAAACTTTGCTAGTAGTAGAGAGTACTAACTTTGCTACGTATATGGACCCAAAGTTAAGTGGTATTATTGACGCACTTTGGTTGATGGTAGGAATTGATAGTGAGCACTCTAATCTCACTTTAAAGCAAAAAGAAATGCGTGTGATTAAGGCATTAGCTCAAATTGCTGAATATCACACTGAGTCTGATAAGACTTCTTTAGCTCAAAAAGGCGGTATCTTCCGACGACATGTCTTTGGATTTAGAGCTTGGTTAAGTTTTAGGACAGTAATCTCCTCAATTACTGAACCACACAACTTAAGAGATATCTATATTCCATGGAGTACAGCAGTTACTTGTTTTCAGTATCACTTAATAAATAAGTTAAGTAAGAGGTTAAATCCAAATACTGGAAAACGCTTTACTCCCCATGAAATCGATCTGTTTATTGAAGGTCATGTCAACAAATGGCATCCTTTACTTAGAGAGATCTTTGATGAATTATTAGCTGAGACACCAAATGGACGAGGTATCCCCTGCTTAAAGAATAGGAACCCTAGTCTTTATCGCAACTCTATCCAAAAGGTGTATATAACTAAGATCAAAGATGATATCACTGATGTTACAACAAGTATTAGTATCTTAACTGTTCGTCCCCTCAATGCTAAAAAGATAAGATATTTATTAATAGATATTTTGTTATTGGCCATTACACTAGTAATAGTGTACTTGAATCCTCTCTAACTGACTGGGAACTCCTACAACAATAGGACAATCAGCAGCGAAGCTTTGTCTTAATAATACTCAGACAAAGAACGTTCAACGATCAGAGAAACCAATAAATGTAACTCGTATTAAAAGACGAGAATAAGCTAGATATTATCTAGACGAAGGGAGTATCGTAGCGCCAAGTGGTGGGTATAACCCTTAAAGACGAAACGGGAGGCTTCCTAACTAATAGGAAGAAGATATGATCTGAGCCTTACAGTAATGTAAGGAGGGTGTCTTAGCACACCTGCTTATGAGAGCGTGTTAAAACACAACGGCATAAGTGGACAATTCTGGATAAACGAAGCTTTTATAGCTATACAGTCCCTTTCTTTAGAAATAAAGAAATGGTAACTTTTTGAATTGCTGGGAACCCCTTAGAGCCTGACTCACGACAACGCAGTTGGAAACGACAAACGTGATCGTAAAAAAGAAGTCTGGATTGGGCAATCAGCCGGTAAGCTCCTAACCCTCACAATTATTGAGAGGTATGGGGAATCCTCAACGATCATCCGGTAGCGCGGAGTAGAACCCCAAGTGGGGAAGAAGCGGAAAGTACCTGACCAGGTAATGCTGAAGGTAGTGATATGATCTATGCTCCTATGGGAAAGCCATAGGCAGGTGCCTTAGCGTACCGGCTCTTTGAGAGCGTACTTAATGTACAACGGCTTAGAGCGGACATTAGGTTCGATGGTGACGAGCTTAACTTCTCTATTATTCCGGATCAGAGGTTAGCTGAAGGACTAGAGAGACTCTCTGTTATCTTTAGTGCTTTTGATCTGACTAATCCTCGGAGAGTGTCTGGTAGTGTAGCATTTCCTAAAACAGTACTTGCAACTATTGCTAACTACTTACACAGTAAAAAGGAAGTTATTCCAGCTATGCAGTCTAGAATGATCGAACTGTATAGTTGATAGTTAATTTAATAAAGGAAAAAGGTTATAACATGGTCCAGATTGTCATGGGATCAGATGTTGATTTCAGAGCGGCTGTATATGGACAACCTCATCCAGGGAGTTTAAACTTAATCAAGCAAACGAACGAAGCATTATCTAGTAGCTTTACTAATGCTCAAAGTAGTTTCTTAACTAAGGTAAAACAGTTATCAGAAGACTTCTCTGGTAACCACGTATTAAGTAAAATGAAGTCTGCACTAAATAAACTAGCACAGGCTTTCTTACCTGATATCATTCAGTATTATGATGATATCGATAAGATTCAACAAGCAGCATCTAAGATGCGGTATCTAATCATGAGTGAACCTACACTCCTGAAGAAATACCGTAATCAAGAGATTGCTGGCTATGATGAGCATTTTACAGATATCTTCCCTGATCAAGTAGGTATTGATCACCCTGTTTATCAAGCTGTTAATAACGGTATCTTGGTGGAAGGTGATGAAGAGACTCCTGATACAGTGCAAATGTTCTTTACTGATGATGATAACACGATCACTGTAGAAGAACAGGTAGATATTAAATACACTCAAGCACTAGCCTTAGAAGAAGTCCTCTATGGTAAACGAGACCCTACCAGTCCTTGTGATCAACAGTTCTAAATAGTAAGACGGCATAATTGGGAGAGCTAACTGCTCTCCCGTTTTATGCCTTTCTTTTTTCTATTCTAATTGTAAACTAGAATAATACAATTACATATAACTAATTTGTTAACGGTTTTATATGAAATCGTTAGGGAGTCTATAGAGAAGTAGCAGCTTCTCTATAGACATGTGACTAACCATCTTTAGGAGGTCAACATGACTGATAAGGATTATGAGGACGTTCTGCGTCTTCTAAAATATTTAAATGCCAAGATCGCTGCTATTGACGCAGCTGGTCCACAGGGCTAATTAAATAAGCCGAAGGGATTAAAGTCCCTTCGGTAACAGTTAGTCGCATACAATAGAGAATTAACAATAAATAAATATTAACATCCCATCTTTTTATCATCTTAAACACAAAGGACTTTTAACATGAGAAGCATTCTTACTGAAGATTACAGCAATACTCACTTTGGCTGGGTTTGAGCGATACCACGCACCACACCCAGTGATTATTTCTCATGTTCAAAAATGGATTATGAAGTTCGATGACTGGAATCCAGATGATTGCCTCTATACTTTTATTGAAAATATTATCGACGAAGGTGATCAGAAGTAATTAAAGAGAGGATAGTCTATTACAGATTATCCTCTTCTACTTCTCTTTCTTTTTTTTTTTCTTTTGTTATAGTAAATTTATTCCTATATTTCAACTCTATCATATACAAATTAAATAAAACATACAAACAAATGCTTAAATTCAGATTAAGAAGTAAGGATACTATGATGCTATTAAAGGATTTATAAACATGGCTAAGAAAATACCTTATGTAGGTGCTAATTCCTATATCAATAATATCGAATTAAAAGCAGATATTGCAATGGCTAATATCTTAGTATCAGAAGCTTCCCAATCTAATATTTTCAGAAGCTCAGTAACGAGTATTCCAGGCATCTTCTCTGAAGGCAATGGAAACATAGAACTTACTATTTCTTTACTGAGGTCTAAATTAGAGAATTATTTACTTCGAATTTTTGATGGTGCAGTGGTAGATGTATTTCGCTACGATGGTATAGATGAAGATGCTAGTAAACAAACTATCATTATTAGAGCAATGATAGTTGATGATGATAAGCAATATAACTTAGAAAAGCTATTAAGAGAAGTTAATGGCAAATATACGTATATAACTAACATCAATAACGGGACCGTTTAATTAGCTATGGAAACGAGCTTTAAGTTTGTATTACTTGATACTAATCACAATACAGAAGAAAGTGATTGGGGGGCATTATTTACAGTAGAAGTAGAAGGCTTAACTTCCTATACTAACAAGAAAGTTCCAGTTTTATTTAAAAGTACTAGATATCATATCGATGTATTTAAAGTACATAATAAAGAAATGGAAAAAATCGATCTTAATACCGATTTAGAAGAACGTATTAAAAAACGCTATGAAGAAAGCTATCTATTTGGTAAAAAAATATTCACCTTAGCTATCTTACGATAACGTTTAATTAACTATCTTATTATAAAAAGGTGTGGTATTGGAACAAGATTACTTAAATAAAGCATCAGACTTACTTAACGAAGCGCTCTTGAATAAATCTATTGTAGGTTTAGATTCTATTAAAGAAGTCGTAGATAAAGCTCAAGAATGGCTAGCTGTTCGTATTACAACGGATCAATTTGAAGAAGGTTTCTTACCTCTATTTACTGGCGAGACACCAAAGTATCCAGAAGTCAACTTCTATACTTATTCTAATTTTGTAGGAGGTCCTAACAGAGAACTCATCCTTACAGATAGTACTGGTAAAGATGTTCTTATTGTTCCTCCTTTATTTGATCGTGATAAAATTAAATTCGATCTACCTAGAGATCCCCAGAATTCTTTATTTGAATTAATGGGTAGGGTAGGTGAAGTAAGTAGTCGCATCCCTATGCAAGGTAATCGCTTATTCTTAGCGATGACAAGTCGTAAATGGGATGATATTAAAAATAAAGATATTTATCTTAAAGTTATTCAGGATTGGAATAAAGTCTTTAGCTATTTTGGTAGGGAAGTTATTACTATTGAAGGACTTTCTAATGAAGAATTAGGTATCCCAAATAACTATAAACCTAAGGTCTTAAATCAGGAACAACCTGTTGAAATAAGAAATAATGTAACTCCTTCATCTAATAGTAGAGATTTCCTCGATCTTGATGAAGAATATGATAGCTAAAGAAAAGTTAAATGCTTTCGTCATTTCTGACATTCATTTCGGTAATACTAGAATTGATAATCAAAGAATGGCTAAAGCACTTAGAGATGTATTAAGTGATAAAAATCCTAAATTCCAATATATCAACGCTATCTTTTTCGCAGGAGATATTTGGGATAAGTTATTATCACTTAATAACCCTGACTTACCAGAGATATTTAATAAGTTCTTAGCGATCTTTAGAGATTGTAAAAAGAAAAATATTTCGGTATTTATTTTAGAGGGAACTAAGAGTCATGAATGGGCGCAGTCCAATGTCTTAGATTCCCTCAATACTTCTAGTGGTATTTGTGCACAAATAAAATATATCAAAGAGCTGATTGTCTGGTATGAAGAGAGATTCCAAAAGAATTTTCTCTTCATACCGGATGATCTACATCATGATCATTCAATCGTCCTTGCACAAGCCTTAGAAGCTTTAAAAGAGAAAGGATTGGATTGTGTAGATTTAGCCATTACTCACGGAATGTTTAAGCATCACGTACCAGCAGGACTATCGATTCCCCACCACGATAATAGCTCTTATGAAGTTATTGTTAAGGACGGTATTTTTAACGGTCATGTCCATACTCATAGTGAAGTAGGTAAGGTATATACTCAAGGCTCTTTTGGTCGTATTAGTCATAATGAAGAAGAAGCTAAAGGGTATTATCATTTCTGGTACGATGAAAATGATGTATTTCATAAAACATTTATTGAAAATACTTTAGCTGAACTATTCATTACTGTCGATTGTACTGGTTTAAATGCTGAAGATTCTTTTAAGAAAGTCAAAGCTCTAATAGCTGAGAAAGGCGAAGACATGACTATTCGTATTATGAGTGAAGGGACTAACCCCATTTTCTCTAATATGAGTGAGTTAATTAAGAGTTTTCCTTTTACCCGTTTTTCTGAACCTAAGAAGGTAAAAGAAGAAGTGGATAAAGAAACTAAGGCAGTTGATATAAAGAACTTCACACCAATTGTTATCAATAGAGAAAATATTGGTCAGCTAGTACTAGAGAGAGCAGATAAAAAAGAAGATCTCGCTCAAGATGTAAGGGCTGCACTCATTGATGCTATTGAAGCGTTGAGGTAATTACAATGAGAGTATTGACCGATAGAGTTGTTAACTACTTCCCTATGTCAGTAGCTACAAGCTTAGCTATCGAAGGTTTAGTAGGAGTAGGGTTGGATGGGAATGGTAGTGTTAAAAAAACACCTAACAGAACTAAAGAGTTTGAAAAGGTTTGGATTAATGTCCGTACATTAATCAGAAACGTTATAGGTAGTGTGTCAGATAGAAGTATTGAAAGTATCAGACCTGACCATATAGCGTTTACGGTTATGGAAGATATTGGTGCAATTGAAGAAGCGTTAAAAGTATACGGACCTCATCTAAAATTACAACTCTATTATTGCGAGTATAGATTTATACAAAGAAGCTTTCCTAACGCATTATTAAGAGAACCTAGTACTGTAAAACAAAAGACGTATAATGAAGTATCAGAGAGAGCTTGGAACTTCACTAGAACGCTTATACAAGACTCTGAGTACGCTTTTAAGAACTATATGAAGACAATAGAAGGTAACTACATGGAGAAAGTGTTAATGCTATCACACTTTCCTATTGATTTACTTTCTTATAAACAATTCAGGGAACTGAGTTTATTAGAGTCTCATACAGGTGCAATTAAAACAAGACCGTATTGGTATACAAAACTCTATAACGGAAAAGATCTTTCTATTATCCCTTTTAATGAACTCACATTACAAGTCTATGGAGACAATGAAACCTTTAGACCTACATCCATAAAGCTAAGACGACTACTTACGGATATAGCCATTAGTAATAAATGGTCCTACTTAACGACAGTAGATAAGATCCGATATAATTTAAATAGTATTAAAGACCCAGTGTCTAAAGAAGAATTGAAAAAGTATCTGTAAAATATTACTTTTTAAGCAACTCTTCTATAATTTGTGAAATATTGTTATCCTAAAAGAAAAAGGGAATAAAGTTAAAATGAGTAACTATCAAAACAACCAGCAAGAATACCAGCACACTATTTTAGACGCTCGTTATTCCAGTATGAGTGCACCTAGTACTGAGCAAGGTAAATGGGCAGCAATTAAATGGTCTGTGAACAAAGGTGAAGTCCGTATGACGGTCTTTACTAATGATGCTGGTGATACTGCCAATAACCCAGCAGAAAAAGGACGTATTCAAGCTACTCTAACTCCTCGTCAATTCGGTTGGTTTACTGGAGCAATTGAAGAAGCTATTAACGCTACAAGTGAATATACTGCTATGTATACGCATGAGGACTATAAATTCTTTGGTCCTGGTAAACGTTCTGAAACTCCTCTTCCTATCTGGTCTCTTATTGTAAAACGCGCTGAAGATGGTAAGATCTCATTCATGCTTTTAGATGCAGGTAAGAAAGACCGTCCACGAATTCCTTTTACGTTTGAGCCAGCTCGTGGTGGTAAGATGTTAATTAAGATTAACGGTGAGATGGTAGATAACCCAGGTGAGGTTTCTAAAACATTTGCTCGCGGTTTCTTAAATACTACTGTTCCGATGATTAATAAACTTTGTGTTGATAATTACGTTCACAAGCAGCCTAATAACAATAACAATAATAATCGCGGTGGTGGAAATAATAATTATCGTAACAATAATAATAATAATAATAACTACTCAGGTGGTAATCAGAATCAAGGAGGCGGTAGCAGCTATCAAGCACCTGCCAGCAGCAATTTTGATGATGATATCCCTTTCTGATAAACAACAATAATAAAGAGGTGGGAGTCCGATTAAGTAGGACTCCCATTATGCCTTTAAATCAAGAAAATAACAACTACATATCACCTAAAAGTACAAGGTATTTTTTCCCTTTCGCTTACTAAGGTTGGAAATGGATATAAAAGAAAAGAGTTTGAGAATTATACAAAAGAGTCCTACTACAGTCAGTACTTATTTCAATGATAAAGAGCTGATATGGGATGTCTCTGTATTTAACAATACTTCTCATCGGAATAACGAGTTTGATATCTTCGAGCAGATTAATCAATATTGGTTAACTAAACCTATCTCTTTTCAAGAAGAGGTATTTAAGTATTACGAGAAGATTCATTCTGTATTTCAATTTGGAGGTACAATTGAGGACCTAACGCTTGAACTCGGTCCTTATATGAAGGGTATTATTAAACTTCATAATCCTGATGAGATTGCAGTCTGGTCACAAATTAGTGCAAGACTTTATGTTTCGTCTTCATTGATGTCCGAATACGCAGATAACGGAAATGAAGGCGCATCTCGCTTCGTGCAGGTTGGAACGCGTAATAAGACTTATCTGAAAAGAGATTATACCAAACTTCTAGGTTTAGCTATCTCTATCCGTGCTCTAGTACCTATCTTTGGAGAATTTATTTTCCAAACTGGTGCATCAGCAGGTGTTAACTTCAAAGAGTATCGTGCTGGTAAACTATTAGAAGGTACGACTTTAGAGACATGCGAGGCTTATGAAAAACTAAGGTTGTATGTCAATGACATTGCAGGTACAGATAAGCAAAAGAGTTCACCTATTCTAGACGGTATCAGTAGTGAAGAATTCCCGGTATGGATTCTTTACATGATCATCATTCGTCGTTTAACAGTAGGTAATTTAAAAGGTGATCCAAACCAACCTAACTCTCATCTAGTTACTTATATCCATTTTTACTTGAATCAAAGATTACTAGGATATGAGAATAACTTCTCCTCAGGTAAGGTTAGGGATAAAGATGTAGGATCAGCTAACGCAGACGATGAGTCTAAGCTCTCTGTTTTAGAGACTTATAAAACACCGACAGAGCATAGTCCGGGTGATTATGAGCAAATGGCGTTTTATGCAAACAACATTGAATGGTGTATTAATACCTTGTGTCCTGGTCTAGACATGAAGATTTATGAGCAAGCAAAAGAAGCTAGTGCATTTATGCTAGGACCTGTTCCTTTCTATAAGGCACAAAGCGTCATTGTTCAGAATCTAATTGGACCTTATCTAGCACCAGATGTATTAGAACATATTCAAAGGATTCCTAGTTTGGGTCTTTATAATGTTGTTCAAGCAATGTTGTGGCAGTACGGATATAAAGACCTTGCGTCTTTTATTACAACCACTACAAAGCAAGAGCATGAAGGGTTAAGTGGTTCTACACATACAGCTAGGATGAACATCCCACGAGTAATGAGCGATATGATTCGAGATCTATATCCTCATTTAAAGAGAACCAGTTCTCGAAGTGTTAATAGTAAGATTGAACCTACACCTCTTACAACAATTAAGAATATTGTTGAACACATGAGTGTGGGTAATTGGAGGAGTAATATCCATGAAGCTTGGTTAAATGAACTAGATTTAAGCGCCATCTCACCTTCAAGACGCCGAGATTGGAGAATACCTCCTGACATTAGAATTCAGTTAGCTAAACTGTTTATTCAAATTGGGATGTTTGAAGTGCCTTTCCATCCCGACAACGTCAAGAAATTCCAACAGCTCTCGTTTTAACATCCCAACGTAAAAAACCAACCCTATTCTCTCTGGAGTTTATCAATGTATCAAAATAACCCACGCTGTCGTATTCTTCGTTTAGTGATGGCTCGTACTAATGGTTATCAGCCACAGTATATTCGTCCCTATGCGATGACTACGGAGACTTATAAGCGTAATGAGATTTTGAATCGTCTAGACCCAAACCGACCCATCAGCCCAACGACATTAGGTGGTGAAGTATCTGGTCTCATCAAACCCAGTATTAACATTGACGACACTTTAATGCTAGACCTCCCAGCAGGTTGGGGATCAGAGCGTCTTCGTTGGATTATGACAATTGAAATCCAGCACATGGGCGCAACTATCATTCAGTACTTAACAGGATATACTGATCACGTAGGTGTATCACTACAAACTCAATCCATCGATCCTAACTTACGTTTCTTTATTAATAATAGCTTCCAGTTTCGTGTAGATTCTGAACTGCAAAACGGTGTACCGATTCGTCGCCTCGTGCCAACACGCTTAAACCAAGTTCTAACTAATCTAAACTATAGCAGAAATCAATTAATGAATTCCGCTTTAGTTCGTCCTCAAGATGTACTAAACTTTGTTGGAACGGCTTCTATTCGGGATCAGATCTATAGCCAAAACATTGCTTATGAAACAGCAACACTAACTAACCGGGCTACATTAGGAAATATTTCTAATATTAATCCCACAGCTTTTACTGCTCGAATCCTCGATGCACAACGTCGTGCTTTTGTGGATGGGAATCAATACGGTCAGTCCAATGATTCAATTATTGAACGTGCTATTGATTTCGTTCGTGAAGATTCTCAGCGTAATGATCCTTTCCTAAACGTTCTTCTTTCTAGCTCATCTGAATCACTAATTGGAAATGATTTCACTTGGTCTACGCTAAACAACATTGATCCAAACGTAAACAATGAACAGATTACGCAATTGATCATGAAAGATAGTGCTTCCCCAACAATGGCTATGAATGCCAGTAACATGGGACTAGCGTATTTAGATTCTACTAATTCCTCTCGTTGGGATGAATGTAATTATCTTCAACAAGCAGCTACTATTATTCGAGACTCAACAAACTCTTTGATGGCTGAGACGATGTTTAACTCTATCGCCTTCTCTGTAACTAATGAGTCAGGTCAATTCACGTATTCGTATTCAGGCGGAACTTTGTTTGTACCAGATGTTGACCCAAGTCCTTTCTTTTATCGATTCATTGAAAGGCTGATTAACGAAGCAGTTATGGATATCTCCTTTAACAATAATACGCGACTTGAACTCCATGTCATCAGTGAATTTGTTGGTGATACCAAGATTCAATTAAAGGTTGGTGATCAATATGGTGAGTTCGTAGCTCCTACTTTTTGCTCCAGTCTGACAGCTCCTGTCATTGCAGGATCTCAAGGAACTGCTCAGCTCTTAGCAGATAATATTGGTAACATTGTTAATGAGGTGTATGATAACTTCTCTAACAAGATCTCTCATGCTGTTACGAACATCTCTGATAACCCGAGTTATCCAAGTGCTGTCATGGATAATTTCCCTCTGTAATAAGCGAATGAAAAAATGGAAAATAAACTAGATCTACTTACTTGGTATAAAGAAGTTTTAAAAACTGCTGATGCTTATACTGACGAAAAAGATCATATCTTTCTCATCCCAGGAGAAAATACCGTACCAGCAATGGTCAAAGAAGGTGATGTTGAAAAACAACTAGCACTACCTTCTAAAGAGGTGTTATCTAATTACTATAGTAGCACCATTCGCTTTCACCCCCTAGCTGAGGATTTCACACGAGGACCTAGTGTTGTTGTAGAGAATTATAAGAACTGGGCATTAGGACATATGACTATCACCATGGTAGTCGCTTTCATTGCCCTGCTAGAGTTATCAGCATCACCTCAACTCCACGCTAAACTCGATCCAGTTCAGAGTGAGTTATTGAAAGTAGCTAAAAATGCTAAACAGGGTACGATTGATGTATTTAAGAAAATTATTGGTAGGATTGAAGATGAAGATAATGAACTTCAATTCATCCGTATTTTCTTAAAGAAATCAGCCCGTATTAATGATAAAGCACATCAATGGGGGGGAATGGTAACTTTTCCTTTCTATGAGTACTTAAAGACAAACCCAAAGAAAATCAAATCCGTTCCTCTAAGTAATGAGAACCGACTGACTTTCATGTCTATCTTCGAGTATTTATTCCCTTTCATTAATGAGGCGCATAAATACAGCTATGGTTCTAACTCTAACTTAGCACCTAAATTTGAATCTATCTTAGGTGCTATTAAGAATGTGGCAATTGAAATCAATACACTCATTCAAGAGTTAGGTGATCAAAATCAAGGTATTGAGGAAATTGAATTAGGCTGGGTAGATTACTTAGGTAAGACTGATGTATTCTTGCCTGAAGTTCGTTTTATTCCAATGCAACCTGGTAATGAAGGAAAGGAGAATAAGTTAGATAAAGGATTTATTAGCTTAAACCCAAATCAAACTCAAGCTACCTCTACTCCAACTCAACCTAGTACTAATGAGTCTATGCAACAATCACACACTCAACCTTCTGTTATTGACCCACTTCCTCAAGCGCAGTCTACGCAACCACAACAACCTCAAGTAGCTCAACAGGTTAAAAAGGCTGCGACTTTAGCTGATATCTTAGGTGCCAATGCAGCTCCACAAATGGTTGGAGGGATGGTAGCTGGTAATCAGACAATGATGGTTAATCCAGCTACAGGACAAGTCATGGGAACTCCCTCCATGATGCCAGCTCCTATGCAGCAACAAATGCAGCAACATCAAATGAACTATATTCAAACCCTTAATACCCCCCAAGGACCGATGGTGTTGTTTAATAACGCTTATATTCCTTTACAACAATATCAGATGATGTTACAATCTAATACGGGGATGCAACAACCAGGTATGATGGGTGCTCGCTATGATGTACTGAGTCCTATTGGCCGGCCTAGCGCTGCTAATAGCGGAGGTATGATTAACGGGTATACGGTTCGTATTTAATAACAGCATAAATAGGGAGTCCGTTTGGACTCCCTATTTTAAAGGCTGTTATTTTTTTACTTGCTTTTGTAGTAGAGTTTTAATCTGACTCAATACAGAACCGTAATATTCTTTACCAATCAAGTAAATAGTAGTCTCAGTACCTAAGAAATCTACTGGATTGTTTAAATGGTTCATCCTTAAATTAACCCAATCGTGGTCAGGGGATTCATTCATAAACCTCATTAGGCCGTAAAAATCCCCTTCATAACGAATAGATTCACCAGCTTCAATTTCTACAGTCCTAGCTCCATTATCAGGTAATAAGAAAAATGGCATGTGGTATTCTAACATTACTCTCACATCCGCTCTATCAGCTAATGAGAGATGTTGTTGAATCATTAAAGGTTCTAGTTCAGTAGGTGTTGTTAAATCTAATACTGTTTCAGTCATAGCGTATTTTTCAAGATAGATTTTTACAATAACATATTATCAATTAGTAGCTGTTAAATTACAGCTAAAAACTTACTCCTTCTTTTACTCAATTAAGAGGATGTGTTAATGAGTCTAACCAGACCTAAACCAGATCCGATGATTAAAACTAATCAACTCCATAGAGAATTGCTTAGTGTAAGTGGATTTGATTCTTTTGCTGCTCATGGAACCTCTCCAAGAAAGCAGATGTTTGCAACTCATTTAGGACAGTGTCTTGTAGTAAAACATTCCACAGAACGCAGTTATCAAACTGGTATGGAAAGAGCTTACGCTAAATATACATTTAGTATTAAAGCTCCTACCACAATGCATATCATCGCTATTGTTAACCGGTATCCAGAGATTCAAGGCGTAGACAAGATTAAATTTAATCCCCAGTCTATTGTCGTCTACGAAGATCTTATTACTAGAACGATCTCAGCAATGGATGTACGTCGATTCAAAGCTAACCATCCTCACTTTGGCTTTGATTATGTTGCTAGACCAGCTTCTCAATTATTACGAGCTGGAGAGACTATTGAGAAAGATACTATCTTCTACGATAGTCCTTCTGTAACAGAAAATGGTGGATACAAGTATGGTGTAGAACTAAACATCCTTCATGCTACCTTACCAGCTACTTCTGAAGATGGTAGCATGATCTCTGAATCAGCTGCTAAGAAGTTCACCTACATGACGTTCGAAACTCGTGTAGCGGATTGTGGTGCTGATGAGATTCCTATCTTCTTATATGGTACGGATGAACAACCTAAGATTTGTCCAGATATCGGAGAGAAAGTCAGGGATGATGGTCTACTTTTTGTAACTAGAAAAGTCGATGATAACTTAGCCCCCTTTTACCAATCTAAACACGCACTTAGAAAATACTTTCCAAAGTTTGATACACCTATCTATGTACCACCAGGTGGGACAGTAATTGATATCCAAGTCCATCACGATCCTTTATGTAAGCAAGCTCGTGTACCAACTGGAATGGACGATCAGTTATTAAAGTATCAACGGTCTTTAATGAACTTCCATAAAGCAATTAAAGACATCTGGTCTAAGTACTTAAGAGAACGAGGTGAGGGATTAAAACTCTCTCCAGAGTTTGAACGCTTGGTTGTCGATGCAATTGCTTATACGGATGATAAAGCTAATGCACGTCCTCAACGACAATACCGACTAGCTCGACTGGGTGATTGGCGTATTGAATTTACTGTTAGATACGAAAATGTACCTAGTGTAGGTAATAAGGCAACTGGTTGCTTCGGAGATTCTCACATAGAGCCTGTTAACTATATTTAGGTATATAGTATAGGCCAATGAAATACTAGAAATTATTAACGATCTTTTTAATTTGCAGCGTTTGGCCTGTATTTTTCTAATTTAGGAGGTCAAATGACAAAGCAGTATAAATTAGTACCGGGATCAGAGTCAGTACGTTATGATGTAATAAATGACACTTATACTAGATTTAATCCGAAAGAAGATGGGTTTGTAGAAAAAGGTTCCCGAATAACCTTTAACTACCATAACCGAACCATCACGGTAGATAGAGAATGGCTTCGTTTATTTACAATCTTTGAAACAAAGCTTCCCGAGCAAGTTTGGATTCATGTAGAAAAAATTAGGTTCGTAGACTGCTATAATAAAGTACTTCGTTTACCCACCAATAAAATAATGGTGTTGGACGAATGCTTTCACTATCATCCGTATTATCGTATTGTTCCAGGCTTTACTCATCTATTCATCAGTAAGAATGGTGTGGTAATTGATTGGACTGATAACTTTAAACCCGTTTCTATTTTAGATGATCAGTATAAAAACTTAAACATCTATGATCCTGAACGAGGTTTTGTTAGATCAGTTCCACTACATCGCTTACTTGGTTTGGCTTGGATTAATAATGACAATTACCAAGAAAAGCCCATAATGAATCACATAGATGGAAATAAGTATAATAATCAGCTGAGTAATCTAGAATGGGTCTCTCATCAAGAAAATAACGTTCACGCTAGTGAGGTCGGGTTAAATACCGATTCTCTAGCATGTAAAGCTCGGGATGTAGTAAGTGGTGAGGTACAAACATTCAACAGTCTTGGTCAGTTATCTCGCGCTTTAGGTGTTGGAGCAGTTAATCTGGAGCGGTTAAATACCACCCGCCCAACTTCTTTAATTGGTGACCGATATGAAGTTCGTTTATTAGGTGATGACACGCCTTGGTTATTTGATACCGTAGACGATCTACCAAAGGTTAAAGGACGTTATCAAATCAATGTTACACATGCGAAGCAGGGTAAGTTAACTTTCCATGATGTTAGAACAGCGGTGTTTAATTTGAAATACCGTAAGACGTGGGGATGTGGTAATGTCAGGACTTTACAACAGTTCTTAGAAAAAGATCCGTATGTTCAGGATTTTGAGATTATTGATCATTATAAATACACAGCAACAGTTCAGGCGAAAAACGTAGATACAGGAGAAGTAGTGGAAGAACCTACCTTTACTTATCTTTCTAGACGTTTAAAGCTTCAACGTAGTGCTATTAAGAAAATCCTGAATTCGGGTCAGGTACAGTGTTATCATGGCTGGTTGATTCGTTTAACGAGTGAAGATCCTTGGCCGGAAGATTATCAGATACATGGTCAGAGACGTATTAGTGTGGTAGCTAAACACAATAAGACAGGCCAATGTTTGAAATTTCCCACCCTAAGAGCTACTGCAAGGCACTTCGGGATAGATCGTAAAACCATTTCAGTTCGTATTAATAATAAAACGGACTACGATGGCTGGTATTTTGAATTGGTTTAATTTACAGGTAAGAATTTATTTGGTCTCCCTAAATAGTGATATTTAGTAAAAAACCTCTCTAACTGCGGGAACATCCTAAAGTCTTAAATTACTTCTTACTCATGGAAACGTAGAGTAATGCCTCGACCAGTAATGGAAGTTCGAGGGACAGTAAAAACATTTAAGAATATATGGGTAACCGACGCAACAAAGCTCCTAAGTCTAGAGATATGGAGTGTGTTCAACGACTATCGACGTAGCGCCTAAGTAGGTAATCGAGGATTTTAAAGCGAAACGGGAGGCCCTCAACTAGCTTAAGTTGAGGTGAAGATATAGTCTGTTCCCCAAGGAAAGCTTGGGGCGGGTGTCGTAGCACACCGGATATGTATGGAAACGATACATATTGGACAATAAGAAAGGTATTATCGTAACAGTAGTTCCAGATGAGAAAATGCCTGTTGATGATCGGGGTGTTCGAGTGGAATTTATCACAGATCCTCTAGCTACAATTGCTCGGAGTACTTTAGGTCGAGTGATGGAACCCTTTCTAAATGCTGCTGGACAGAATATTGTTAGAGAGATAGCATTAGCTCTTAATCTGAAATGGGGAACTGTAGTAACGCCACAGTTACTAGAAACTAAGAACGTTAATGGGTTAGTCAGGAAGCAGTTTGAAAAACTCAAAGACTTCTATTATACGGTATCATCTGAAAAGATGGGTCCTTGGCATGAGAATCTAACAGATAAAGAACTCTATGAGCATCTGAGTTCTGTTATTACTCGAACCTTACCTATTATGTATAAACCACCTTCTGATGAGAAAGAGATGGTGGATATTATCATGGAAATTAATGAGAAGTATCCTCCTTATGAATCTCATATCACTTATGTAGGTAACTCTGGTAAGACCGTACGGTCTAAAGAAAAGTTTATTATCGGAAGAGCTTATGTTATTCTCTTAGATAAAACAGGAGATTCTGCTGCTGCTATTGCCTCAGGTAAATTAGGTCACTTTGGTGTTCCTAGTCAAATTACTCGTCAAGATAAATACACGAGTCCTAATCGACGACAGCATACTCGTATCTTTGGTGAAGCAGAGATGCGAATCATTGCTTCGTATTGTCCGTCTTGGGTGGCTGCTGAAATCATTGATAGGAACTCCAATAAAGATAGCATGGGAGTTATTATTAACGGATTACTCACCACAGATAAACCAACTAATACTTTTGAGCTAATCAATAGAAAGGAGCATAAGTACAATGGTGGTAGACCTATTCAGATCGTACGACACTTAGCACTTACAGCAGGTTGGGGTTTCCAATATAAACCTTATCAGCCTCTTTGGATGAAAGGTAATAAAGTAAAAGATTTTGTACTAGAGAGCTTAGACAAAACAGAAGCTGTTTAATCTCCGCGTGGGTTGTGTAAAAGCAACTCACGCGTTATAAAAGTTAATGAGGGATTTAAACATAATGAGTGCTATAACACTAAAGGCTAGAAAGCTATTAGGTGTTCCTACAGAAGTATTATGGGAAACTCTGAACGGGGAATTCTATTTAGAGTTTGATGATGGTGTTATCTTAGCTGACGAAGCTAGTACTATCTATAGTTCTTATATCTGGAAATTCATCAGTAAGTTCCCAGATATCCCATTTCTTAAAAAACATCATATCAACTCTCATCTTGGTAAGAGCCTATTGTCAGTTGAAGCCAACGGTAGACTTTTTGATAGTGTACTTTGGGATGTTTTTGATTGGGCTGTCTATGGAGTTGATCCAAGGAACGAAGATCTTAAAAGTAGAGTTCCTGACCCCAGTACTGCTAAGCTTAACGTATTGGAGTTTAAAGAAGAGTTAGCTGAAACTGCTTGGGGGACATTAAATGAGATGTATAACGATCTAAGCGTTCGTTGTGAGCCTTGGGTCGTAGGCATTAGCATTAATGATCTTGTTGAAGTAACTCAACATAATCCAATTAAAGAAGTGTTAGAAGGTTTCTTACCTCCTGTACAGGAATCTTTGGATAAGATCTATGATACCCTAGATGAAGCACTCTTTAATGATCCGAAGCTAGAGAACAATATCCTTTCTCGTTTAGTTCGATCTGGTTTGATTAATAAGAACCAGTTACAGCAATGCGTAGGAGCACGAGGTTTTATTACTGATATTGACTCTAGTCTATTTAGACTTCCTATTCTTCGTAACTTAACTCAAGGTATTCGATCAGCTTATGATTCACAAATTGAATCTAGGAGTGCTGCTAAGTCACAAGCTTATTCAGAAGAACCTCTAGAGCAATCAGAATACTTCTCTCGTAGGCAGCAATTGATCTCACAGACACTGAAAAATCTAGTAGAAGGTGATTGTGGTGCGAAAGAAGGATTAGGTTGGAACGTTGGGGAGGATGACTTAAAGCATCTAGTAGGAAAGAACTATTACGATGATGAAGGAGTGCTTCGATATATTAAAAGCAGTGATAAACATCTTATTGGTAAGACAATTACTTTAAGATCTCCTTTTAAATGCCAAACCACGCATCCTACAGGCATTTGTAGTACGTGTATGGGTCAACTAGCACTCTCTGTATTTAGACTCTCTAACGTGGGTCAGGACACAGCTGTATCGATGCTCTCTGATGTAGGTCAGCGAGTATTGTCTGTAAAGCACTTGGATGGTTCAAGTGTTGTAGATTCTCTTACAGTTGATCTAGAGACTCGTAAGTACATCAGAGTAGGTAAGGATGGGTCGAGTTATTATCTATCTCCTGATCTAAAGAATGCAAGTAGCATTGAGTTAGTCTTTAGTCCTTATACTGTTCCAGGCTTTACGGATATTAAACAATGTAAAGATACTAGTGATCTTTTCTTATCACGCGTCTCTAGGATGAATTCTTTAGGGATGATTGTTAAAGAAAGAAATCGAGTTATTGAAGTTGCTTTAGATGTCGGTTTAGCTAAACGTAAAGCTTCCCTTGCTTTTGATGTGATTAATCTCATTAAAGAAAGAGGTTGGAAAGTTGTCCAGACTGAAGCTGGTGATACTGTCTATGTAGTTGATATTACTGGTCTAGATCAGAATACGAAGTTACTTACAGTGCCATTACGTCACTTTAACATGGGTGATCAAGCAAAAGCTATTGCTGCTTTACTAGAGTCTAAAACTGGAGCAGTTAAAGAACGAGATGAAGACACACCTATCTCGGAATTTATTGCTGAGCTATATGAGACAGTTAATAGCCGCCTCTCTGTTAACTTTGCGGTACTTGAAGTAATTACCTACAGTATCATGATTGTCTCAGCTAAGGGTGAGGATTATTCATTACCAAAACCCTGGACACAATCTGGGTTAGGTGTTAAGGATAGGACCTTTAGACGCCGTAGTGCTTCTGTTGAGATGGCTTATCAAGGACAGCAGTTTGCTATTAAAGATCCAGTTAGGTATAACTATACTAATGTCATGGATCATCAAATGGATGTCTTTATTGATCCTCAGTCTGTTGTTGAGAGGGAAGCTAAGATGGAGAAAAATAACCAGCGATGAAATCCTTTAGAATCACTACAAGTAGTCATGGTTTTAAAGTAGATGGTATTTGTGACTCTAGAGCTACTGAAGCGATTCATGAATTTTTAAGAAGTTTGCTGCAATATGGTCTTATCAAAGTGGGAAGGCATTTCGTTAGAAAGCCAGTTAAGACCTTTGCAGCAAGTAATGCTTCTAGAAATTATTATCGATTCCACATCAATGACTTAAAAGCTTTCTTAAGTCATATGGCTGAATATGGTTTCAAAGAAAATAACTATACCATCATTAATACTCCACTTTATGAACCTAGGTATGTAGAACTCCCACTTAAACCCAAATGGAAAGCTAGGGAAAACCAAATCACAGCAATTGATTATGTTGCTGATGAAACAAATGGACCTGCATGTAAACTCATCCCAGCTCAACCAGGGTTTGGGAAAGGTTTAATTTCCATGATGGGTATTTCTGCTGTAGGTGTCTTTGCTATTTATCTTCTACGTCCGATGTATATGGATAAATGGAGAGAAGAGTTAGAAGATACTTATGACATCGACCCTTCTGAAATCATTACCATTCAAGGCAATGGTGAACTAAAGAAGATGTTAGACCAGCAGAAAAAGAAAGAGTTTTTTGGTAAAGTTGTTGTCATTAGTAATAAGACTTACCAAGCTTGGTTAAGTAAGTACGAAAAGTTAGGTCATAAGAAATTCTTAAAGCTCTACCCATGCACACCAGAGAATTTCTTTGAGTTTATGAAAGCAGGTTTTCGATTAATTGATGAAGGTCATCAAGACTTCCATCTAAATTGTAAAATCGACTATTATACAAACGTACCTAACTCTATTACTCTTACTGCTACACTAATTACAAAAGACCCTTTTCTTAGGAAAAGGATGGATGTGCATTATCCTAAAGATAGGCAATGTAAAGTAGAGCAGATTAATAAGTACATTGATTCATCTGCTTACTTCTACCAATTCAAACATCCTGAAAAAATAAGGACAACGGAATTTGGTAGTCCCAACTATTCTCACCTAGCTTTTGAGGCTTCTATCTTACAAAAACCTCAGATTAGAGATAATTACTTCGAAATGATTAAACTCTTAGTCGATGTAGATTTCTTTAAGATCAAAGAAGAAGGGGAGAAGTTTGTCGTCTTTTGTTCTAAGATTGACTTTAGTAGAGAGTTATGTGCTTATTTACGGAAAGTCTACCCAAGTGTAGATATTAGAACTTATGTTGAAGATGATCCTTACGAGAATCTAATTGACCCTGTAGGACGTGTGACGACTTATGGTTCAGCAGGTACAGCGCAAGACATCCCAATGTTAAGAACTAATATTAATACCATTGCAATGGATTCATTAGCGGGTAATATCCAAATCTTAGGTAGAACTCGTGTAATGAAAAGTGGTAATACGCCACGGTATGTTTATCTCGTAGCTGAAAACATTGATAAGCATATTACTTATCATAATGGTAGGAAAACCATGTTAGAAGAACGCGCTCGTAGTTTTAGAGTTCGTTGGCATGATAAACCTATTTAAATGAAAGCATAATAGGAGATCCCAAAAGGATCTCCTATTTATGACTTGTTATTAATAAACATTGAAAAAGGTAAAATAAATGACTAATGAATTTGTAGAAGTTCAATTTGACATCACCGGTCGTATTCGTCAGAAAGTAAGACTCACTGATCCCAATATGACATTGGTTGAATTTGAAACAGGTTTAAAAACCGGAGATATTCTCCCTTCTATCTGTTATGGTAGTACGGATAGTGAAAGCCATTACGTACAATTTAGAAAAGATGGAGAAGTCTCGGACTCTTTTGTAATTGTCATAGTAGGAGTTGTAGAAGCAACCGATGTGGATTCTGATACGGAATACAGTCAGTTTGATGTCGAGGTTATCTAATAATAGAGAAGCATTATAGGGATGACTCTAGTCTCCCTATAATACCACCTTTCTTTTTTTTATTTAAATAATTAAATATAACAATATTTGAACCTATGAACGAAGTTATATATTTTTATTTTAATAAGGTCAAAAAGATATGGCATTTACTACTCAATTCTCTATTCATACTTCACCCTATCTTAATCCACTTGATGCAAAGAGACAGGCTTTTAGTGTAGAGGCAGATAATCGGAAAGAAGCTTTAAAAGAATCTCTTAATAAAATCATTGATGAGTTAGATGATGAAACAATCAAACAACCCAGCATCACTCTAAACATTATCTATGCAGAAGAGAATGATAAAGAAGATTTCTACGTAGCTTATTTTGATTTTAAGAAAGACTCTTATCTAGATATTAAGAGTTCTATTCTTATTCCTCATACCTTCACTACATTAGCTCCTGAGGAAATCATCTCTATTAAGTTTAAGAAGCTCTCTGTTAAACCAAGTGAACAATCATTATGGGTAGATGAAGAAGGTTCTATGTTCATCAGTAATTATCCTAATGTTTATTTTAATAGAAATGATCTTCCTGTAGAGAACTTTGACTATGACTTCAATGTCTATTATGATTTAGCCATGTTCAAAGGACTAACTAATGTTGAGTCTTACAATTATGAAGTACCTGTTCTCTATCAGAAGCGAGTAGATAAAGCCATTGCATTTACTACTCGTATTAAAGAAGCGGCTACTTTAGCCCAAGTACCTGAGAGTGTTATTAAAGAAGTGTTTGGTTAAAAGGTATAAATAGAAGGCATAATTAGGAGTCCTTTAGGACTCCTCTTTTTGCCGTATTCTAGACTATTTTAAATCTATATCACTAACATGATAGAACTGGTCAAGCTGTCTTTCTTATATAAAGAGGTTAGGTCTGGATATTCGTGGTATCCAGACCTATGACCCACCTCTACACTTCTTTACTACAAAGGAGATAAAAATGAATATACACTATTCAGGTTTACATAGTATTATACTAAAACCAAATGAAAAAACTAAAATCCCTGTTCACATCATCACGTTAAGTAATTACAATGCGGATGAATTCTTAGATTATATTACAGATCAAATCCATCAAAACAATATATTGAATATTCATTACAATATTGAAAATCAAAGTACTGATCAACTGAGATACAAACCTCCTGCCTTTAGACAGAGGTGTTAATATAATTAGGACATTTAAATGACTACTATTACTAAAGGTTATAAGTTTAGGTTAGAACCTAACCAAACACAACGTGACCTCTTAGTGAGGTCATTTGGTCATACGAGATTTGTATGGAATGAACTTTTAGCTCAATCTAAGATTCAATATGAGCTACACAAATTTAATGGGTTAGTAGATAAACCTAATTTGAATGAAATTGAATTAGTAAATAAGATTACTAATCTAAAACTCTTTCATCCGTGGTTAAGTGAAGTATCTAACGTAGCACTACAACAAAAGGTCCGAGACCTCGCTTCAGCTTATCGACATTGTTTTCGTAATCTCAAACAAGGTAAAATAGCTTTTCCTAAGTTTAAAAAGCGTAATAATCGTAATAGTTTTCGATTAACTAAAAATGGGTTTAGACTTAAAGATGGTGAACTCTATATCGCTAAGTGCGACCAACCACTAAAAGTCAGGTGGTCTAGAGACTTGCCTTCTGAGCCTTCTAGTTGTACTATTAGTCAGGAACCCGATGGATCTTATTATGTCTCTTTTGTCTGTCAGGTAGATCCTAAACTTACGAATGGAGTAAAGCAAACAGGGATTGATTTAGGTCTTACAGATTTTGCAATATTGTCTGATGGAGGGCGGATAGCGAATAATCGCTTTTTAGTTCAAGCCTTAAACCAGTTAAAACGCGCACAGAAAACACTGAGTCGTCGTAAAAAGGGTTCTAAGAACCGGAATAAAGCTAGAATTAAAGTCGCTAAACTCTACCAGAAAGTCACGAATCAAAGAAATGACTTCTTACATAAACTCTCTCGTAAACTAGTGAACGAGAACCAAGTGCTAGTAGTAGAGAGTTTGAATGTGGGCGGGATGATTAAGAACCGTCATTTAGCTAGAGGTATTTCGGATGTTAGTTGGAGTAGGTTTATAGGTTATTTAACTTATAAATCTAAAGAATCACATCACTGCTCTTTGTTAATGATGGACCCTTTTTATCCTTCGAGTAAACTCTGTGGAAGTTGTGGAGTGAAGTATGAGAATCTAAAACTTTCTGAACGTCAATGGACTTGTTTTAATTGTCATACTACTCATGACAGGGATCTCAATGCAGCTCGTAATATTCTAGCTAAAGGTTTAGAAACCTTTAAAAACCTATCTCCAGATTATAGCTGGCTGTCTATACCAGTTATATGTAATAGGTTTAATTAGTAGTAAATTTACCGTAGGGACTACGGGAGTTGGTCTAAAGACCAACTAAGCTCATGGAGAGGCTGTAGTTTAACCTCAGTGAAGTGAGAACCCTCCTCGTTTACGGGGAGGAGGTTCAATGGAACTGTCTTAGATATTGAGATGTGTCAGAGTAGTTGAAAACAAGAAAAATAAAAGAGAGGGTCTAAACAGACTCTCTCTTTCAACACTTCTTTTTTTTTTTATTTACTACATCAACTGTTTTTTAGGATCATACTTAGTTGTAGCAAGTGCTGTACCATGCATAGATTTCATTACGATGTTCATAAAGCGGTTCCCAATTGCAGTGATAGCAGAGCCAATAGAAGTGGGATCAGCAGCTTGCTTAACACCTACACAAGTAGCACAATAGTCGGTATGTTTTTTAGTACAATAAATAGGACTACGCACTTGTAAGACTTTACCTAAGTATTGCTCAGTGACTTCTTCAGTAATAGGTTTAGTTTTAGCATCTGTCTCATCGATATAATAAAAGCCAATTAACTCTTTCGATGTCAAGTTACTTATTTCAATAGGTAGTCCAAAACGTGTACCGCAATCATCACCCACTACGTTAGCATTACTAAAGGCACGTAAAAGCCATTTTGCCAATTCACCACCTAATGCAGTCTCCACACCCCGAGAATATGAACCTGATCGGATATTATTAGCGTAATCAGTAAAACGAGTTAAATCCCAACCTTCAGATAAAGATTGTTTGATAGGCGTAGCTTTAGGATCTACAACCAATCCTCCTTCTTTACCTGTAAACATGTAAAGCTTTTTCCTAATAACAGAAACATCTTTACCAGCAGTTAATAAACCTTCTGAAGGATCACCCTTACGATAAGCTTTATCTAACGCTTCTAGTTCTTTACTAATAGCAGCTTCTACAGCAGGAATATGCAACTGTCCTTCATATTTAGCAAATAACTCATCTCTTTTTTCTTTCATTCCTGGGATAGATCGTAAACTCTTCTCAGTATCGCCAGGTGTAAAGAGTAAAGCAAATTCACTAAACATAAAAACTGCTTGAAAATATCTCTCAACATCATCGTAGTATAAATGCTGAGGATTTCTTTCTACACCAGGAGGAGGAAGAGGTTGTAGTAAGGCGGGAATTGCTTTCTCAAAATCTTTAGCATTTAGATGAGGTTTGTTATTATAAGGAATGCGGCCAGTAAAACAAAAATACATAATAGCATTAACGAGTAATTGACCATATGTTGTTTCAATGTCTTCTGTTATAATATCTTTATAATCGCCTGCTTTTAAAGACAGTGTGTCAGTATGCTCATATAAAGCATCTTGCCAGTTCTCATTATTAATATCAGTAATGGGTGTTAAAGCATTACCATTATTAGGATCAACAAACCCTACCATTTCTTTAGTCTTAACTAATCGATAAGGATAAGGGTCATATTGCCAGACATCAGGTTTCTCATCAGTCTTAGAGAAAGCATTAATTACCCAGTTAGTATTATAATGAGCGTTGTTATTAAGAGCTGTTAGGAAATAGGTCTTCTTATCCATTATTGATTCCTATAGGGTTCATTCTTAAAAGTCTCTTTCTCTTTTAGAAAATTAAGAAAATCAACTTCAGTCTTTCTTAACTGAGTGCGCATACGAGATACTTGATCACTATTATCAACGTATCGATTAATGACTGGACTCAGTAGATTCAGTCGAGGTTCAGTTTCTTCAGATAGGATAGCACAAGCATACAGTTCTTTAACTAAGCTTTCTTCTGGTAAGATTAAGAAGTAATCATTTAAAGCAATGATGTAATCTTTGATAGGTAGGTTTACAGCCATACCACTTCGAATAAAGCGAGTGATGTTTAAATCATCAATCTTTAAGTAAAGTAAGAAATCTTTAATTAATGCTAATTTACTTTTAACAATAGTGCTTTCAACTGTTTCTTCCACAGATTCTAAAGTAGCTTTAGTTTTATAAAGATCTTCTAGTAGGTATAAGGTATTAGGATGGACATAATTAATCCTAACTAAAAACCATTCTTTATCAAAAACACAAGTAAGAGCTAAGATAGAACAAAACTTACCAATATCATCCTCATCTGAATTAATAATATCTACGATTAGTTGAGCTTGCTCTAACTCTTGGCATTGCTTTATAGCTCGAAGTAAAATATTTAAATCAGATACAGGTAATGAATCATCTTCTAGACCAATATAGTGGTCACGAATAATAGTGAATAAGAATTCCCTATAGAAGAAATCAATTTCTTGAACTGCTGTATTGGTATCAATGACTTGACTGTTTAATCGTTCTAAAGTATCGATAAAACTATCATCGAAATGCTTTCCACCGAACTCAACCAGTATGTCATCACTATCAGTTAACACAGCTAGGTGCTCAGGCGTTGTATTGTCTATTAAAAAGTCACGGACTCTATCTAACATAAGTCTTCCCTAGAAATAGGAGGGTAATGAATTATTTTTTATAGCGATAGTCCAATAATGTGAACGATCACGTCTAACATAGAATTCTGCTTAAATGTATTTTTTACTTTACTTTTTATGTTATTTTAAAATGGATTAGAAAAATGCCAGTATCAAAGAATAAACGCAATCGCACAAAACGTACACAAAATAAAAACAACAGTATGAAAGGTTGGGATTTATTAAACACAACACACGATGGTGTATTTCATTTATTAAACACGCCTCGAATGCTACAACCTCTATTAGAGGATAAACGAATCGATGAGAAGTTCCAAGGAGAGGAGCGAGAGCATTTAGTTCAAGATCTTCAGATTATTGGTCGAGATGCTCAGCTCATCGCACAGCGCTTGAATGAAGTGGGACAACGTCATGCTGATAAGAAAGGTGAAGTAAAAACACCAGATGAAATTATGGACGTCATTGTTATTGATACAGAATATAAGAGTATCTATAGCGAGATGGAAGTTGTCTATAGTCCCACTGTTCTAAGCTTAAGCGCAAGATTAGAGAAAAAGCGAGATGAAGTCATTAAAGAACAAAAAGAGCTTCTAGATAAACTCGCTAATGAAAGTGCATAAAAACAAAGGTATTTAATAATGTCAGATAATGATCAAAATAATCCCTTTATTACCACAGGTAGTGAAGGTAAAGAATATATCTCTCCTCCAGTTCCAGAAGAGTTAAAAGAAGTAGCTGCTGAGTTAAGTGAATTAGTTTACCAAAGCAGTGGAGTAGAACCCGCTGAAGCTATCTCGCAACCTACGTATGTAGAAGAAATCGATCCTTTAGATTTAGTTGCTATTGAAGAAGAGGATGAAGTAAAGTCTACCCCTTCTGTTAGTTCAGACGAAGACCTAGAAGAGATGAGTCCTGAAGAAGAGGATGCTTATAATTATGCAGAAGAGGGACTTAGTGTAGATGCTAAGTTAAAATCCCACACTTTAGTTAATAAGTGGAAATCTGATTCTGATACCGTAGTTCAAGAAAGAAATGTTTTTTACCAAAAAGGTGAAGAGAAAGGATTGACCGGAGTTATTACTGATATCCAAGATATGTCAGTAATTGATTCCATGACAGTGCTTACTGAATCAGATAACCTAAATGCTGAAGATACCTCAACAAAGAATTCAGAAGAATGGTTAGTAACTTTCCAAAACAGTGTTTATACTCAACCCTTTGCAGGACAGTTTCTTGATAGTGTTTCACGTAAAGGTTCTCAATGGCGTCAAAGCGTTGAGAATGAATCAGGTAAAAACCACATCCATGGATTACGTCCTTCTTCAGGTAAAGGTGAGTTAGTAGGCGCTACAGCAATCTCTCACTTCCAAACCTCTACTCGCGTAGGTAAAACTATTCGTGTACCGCTTTGGCATTCCGGCTTCTGGATTACTATTAAGACACCTTCCGCTGTTCGTCAAGCTGAGGCTTTTGATAACCTACGTTCTAGTCGTGTTAAAGCTGGAATGGAGACGTATGGACGTGTCTTTAGTAACTATACTGTTTTTGCTAATTCTATTCTTTTAGACTTAGCTTACGAGAGTATTGTCATTAGCAGCTTAGATACAGATCCTTCTAATGTACGTCACTATGTTGATACATCAGATATCCCAGCTGTTATCTGGGCTTTGGCCTCGACTATCTGGCCAACAGGGTTTGAGTATTCTCGCTCTAGGATGGGAGATCCTAACAACGCTGCAAATATCATTCGTCAAGTTATTCGTGTCGATAACTGTCAATGGACAGATATCACAGAACTGACTGAGTGGCAGCGTAACCACATGGCTAAAAAGACACCTCGCTCTATGTCTGTTGATTTACTTGAGCGTTATAAAAACGAGTTTACTCGTCGAGTAGATAGAAAAGTAGTTATTCAAGAAGCTACGGATGAACAACCTGAAATTAGTGTTGTCTTAAGAAATCCTAAAGCTGAAGAATACATTGAATCAGGACAGCGTTGGATTACTGATATTGTATCTACCTATATGCAGGTAGCAGGTCGACCAGGCGGTGATAAGGCACGAGATGATTACGTTTACCGTAATATGCTTTTAACTGAGATGCGAGCTTACGCACACTGGGTAGCAGAGATTCGCCAAGGCTCAGCATTCGTTACTGAACCTAATTCTATTCTCAATACACTCAATATCCTAAGTGAGTCTGATGAGATCAGAGCTAAGTTCTTCACAGGTGTCTTTAAGTATATTGATGATAGTACTATTTCTATCATTGCTATTACTACGGATGATGAGAGAGAAGCCCCATTACCTCGATTCCCTTATCTGATTCCTATCGAGCCTGTACACACTTTTTTTACCAGACTCGAACAGAAGATGGCAGTCCTTTACAATCAGTAAATGACCAGCCGTTTGTCTTAGACCATGATTTTGGTTTCAGGGATGATCAAGTAGATCCCTATATAGACAGATTAATTAAGCGAGTGAAAGCAATCAACCCGATTTTATCACATCTCTTACTTATTGGAATGTATCATAAGCATTTTAATATTTGTGATCATAATCATGTTGATGCTCCTCCTATGCCAGAACTTGCCTTTCATCACTTGGAAGATACAATGTCTGGTAATCTTTTGTTCGAGTTACCTGAGCGCTATTATGAAAAGGCTATTCATAAATACTTTCATATTAGCTTGACTGAATTTTTAGAATTACCTATGTTCTATATAGAACACCTTTCTAGACTCTCAGATAAATACTCAGAGAAAGAAGTAATTCTAAGTAGGGAAATTGAAAACGCTAGTAAAAATGACCCTGCTTTGTTTAAAGGTTTAAAAACTAGGTAAGAGGAAAAATATAACGTGGCTAAAAGGAAACGTAAAGTGATTCATAATCAAAACGAAACAGCAGATCTACCTCAAGAAGAGAACGATGCTATTGCTGAACAACCTACTCCGGAAGTAGAAGAAGTAGAAGAAGTAATTGCTGAAACACCTAATGAAGTAGTAGGTGAGGTAGAGCCTTTAGATGAAAAGGTGTTAGAAGAAGATAACGAGGAAGAAGAACCTCTAGTTATTTCTGAAGAAGCTCCGGAATCATCCGAAGTTAAAGAAGAAGTTGTAGAGGAACTCATGCCTAATGGTAAAAAGTACCCTGAGTTACTCCCTCCAGACTTACGGCGTCAATATAGTGCGTTAGATGTTTCAGCTCGTCTAAACATCGATATGATCTTACAGTATATTTTCTTAATGGATAATAGTAAACACATCGATCCAATGCGTGGCGCTCAACTTCAAAAACAACTCTTTTATTCATTCTCTTTATTACTTAATGCAAAAGAAGGAAAGTTTGCTACAAATACCGCAATTCTTTTCCCATTAGTCGTTAAGCATTTAAAAGGTGTGTTTGCTGAGCGAAACATTAATCGTTTCTATGAGTTTGTTGATGCCAGTGAGCGTGACACTAAAGCATTACCTTATCTCTTTGAATTAGTACGACTACTTTCTGATCCTAAGAGTCGGGATACTGTTGTTCGAAAGAATATCGGTCACCTCCCTAAAGCTTTAGAGTTAGCTAGTAGTGATCGTGGTCTAAATGAAGTCGGTCGTTTTAACGTAGCTAATTTCTTAGAATTACGATAATAGAAATGAAATAGGAGTCTTTAAAAAGGACTCCTATTTATGCCGTAATCTTAATGAAAGGAAAGATAAGTAAGGAGTCTTATTTCATGTCGGTATTTAAAGAAAATTATAGTAGAGATTTCATCCGTAAAATCCAACGAGCATTAAATGAAATTTGCTATAATACAACAAATTTCAAAGCACTTGTGACTGATGGCATTTTTGGAAATCTATCAATCACTATGCTAAAGACAGCTCAACATATTCTCAATGAACCTCAGACGGGTGTATTTGAAGGTAATGTAAGTCAGCAAGTATTAAAGCTCATTCAAAATAAATACATTGATGAACAGCAATTAAGAGAGTTATCTACTGAATATGGAATTGAATTCCCAATGACGATGGCTATCTTTGAAGTAGAAAGTAAAGGAGCTGGTTTCTTACCAAGTGGACGACCTATTATTCTGTTTGAGCGACATATTTTCTATCGTCAAGTAAGAGACTTTGCAGGTATTAACCGAGCTAATGAGTTAATGAAGCTACGGCCTGATATCATTAATACTGCTACAGGTGGTTATAAGGGCGGTGAAGCAGAATGGGATCGTCTAAGGGATGCTCGTAACCTATACAACATTCAAGCGCTTAGATCAGCGTCTTGGGGCTTAGGACAGGTCATGGGGTTTCATGCTGAACGCATTGGCTTCAGAGATGTTACGTTCATGGTTAATAGTGCGGCAGTTAGTGAGAGACAGCAAGCTGGTATGATGCTTCAGTTTTGTAAAACAGATCCTGCTTTACTCCACGCAATTAGAATCAAAGATTTCCCTGGCATTGCAAAGATTTATAATGGTAGTAACTATGCTATTAATAAGTACGATGAGAAGTTAAGAGATAGTTATAAAAAATACGCTTAACAAAGTAAAATAAATTATGAGCAAAGAACTACTACTAGGGTTAAATGAGAGGGGGGGGGGTGAAGATTGGAGTGATGTTCCTCTATTAGGTAGTCGTACCGCCTTACCTAACTTCCCACTCAATATTCTGCAACCATTAATGTTTGGCGTAGGTGATTATGTCTACGTTATGAGTGGGGGGTTGAACTATGGGTATGGGTATGCAGAAAACAGTAACTTATATAGACGGTCCATCACTAGTGATGCGGGTGCTTGGACGCTAGTCAATAGTAATAATAATTATCGAATAGAAACTAACGTGGCATCTATTTTTATAGATGGTTTGAACGTATTTATAGTCAATTATAGAACAATCCGTTATTTTGATACAAGTACAAATGAAATTGTATTACAAACGTCTCCCTATCCAACGACCAATACAGCATTCTTATTTTTAAAAAATACCATTTATGCTTTCACTAGAACTATTGCAGCTCAAATAAAGGTTAAGGGTCTTTATGATAGTGAATGGATAGATACTGGCGTCACTCTACCTAATACCGCAATCCTTGGTAATATAGGTATTGTAGATGATGAGATTTATTATATCGAAGGTGGTATTAGTTATCATGTTAATTCAGATACCTTCGAAGTGACTGAATTACCCTCACCTATAAGACTGGTTACAGGTAAAGGTTTTAATGAAACTCCTACTGCTGTATATACTGCTTATACGTTAACTGGTAATACTTCTTATAATTATTTAGGTGAAAGATTTAAACATAAAGACTTTTCTAGAAATGGAAACTTTAGTCCGTTATTACGAGGAAGCATAGGTTATTGTATTCACAATAAGAGATTCTATTATGTAGATGGGCAGAGCGGAACTCATCCCAATGTTGTTTTCACTAACATAAGTGGAGTATATAACCTAAATATTCCTTAATAATTGAGTATTAATTTATTATAACCATATATCACTATAGTGTTAGTTATAAATAGCTATAAGTTAAATTCAATTATATAAAGGAATAGTTAACTGATGTCTAATGAGCATATTTTTGTAATTATTACATCTTTCATTATTCTTTGTCCAGTATTCTTCTATATAGAAAAAAAGATTAAAGAGTATTTAAGTAGAGTAGGAGGAGTTGATAGCTCTCTCACTACCTCCCTTGCTTTTTTAATTAGTGTTAGCTGTATTACTATTATTTCTTTTATAGTAACGGTAATAACTCCAGTAGGAGGGCAAGTAATTCTTCGACCAATTCTTTTATTGATTCTATCTATTCTACTGATAGTCTCTATTAAACGTTTTTGTCGTTAAATACTTAGTAAATAATAGGAGTTCTGAAGAACTCCTATTTATGCCGTAAAATGTAATCTAGAAATAATCAATTATATATAACTAATAGGAATACAAATAGAAGTTCAATAAACTCAGTTAGGAGAAATTCTCATGTTAGATTTGATTAAGAGTAATAGTTACTCAATAGCTATTATATTAGCCTACAGTATTGTTGTCGGTTATACTGAAGGAATAGTTAAGGCTAAAAAGAGAAAGAATATTCTTTCAGATTAAAGGAGAGTATAATGCGGATGATGAATTTGTTCGTAGGTGTTATTGTGGGTGCTGCCGTTACTAATTTTCTTTATGAAAAAGTACGTAAGAACTTCACGTTGGAGGTAAAGAAAAATGAGCGATCACTTTAAATTTGGTTTATTTATTGGAGTAACAACAGCACTCTCGTATCTGTTGGGTAGAGAACTCGGTTATATGCATGGCAGAAATCTATTTGAAGAAGATTTAGAGAAAGAATCTCCAACTCCAGAATCTTCTTCCAAATCCTCTGAAACAGGACAAAGTAGTTAAAGCTTTTTATCAATAGTATTTCCTATTAGTAAAAACAAAGGCAGAACATGACAACCAACATTCAAAAACTGAAAGTATTCTACAATGAAGAACATGAAGCTTTGTCGGTGTTGAGTGACAACCCCCTCTTGGCTCTACTTCTACTTAAAGATAAAATGGGACGTAATAATATTGTTCCTATCTTTCAGACACAAACAACAAAGCTACGTACAGTGGAAACTCACCCAATACGACAGACACTGGTTTTAACTGATACTGTTATCAATGGTATCAGTCTTCTACCTTTGAATTACCTCTCTAGTTTGAAAGCAGTTATGGAATATAACCAACAGCCTGAAGAGAGTAAGTTCATTGCAGGGATGTTTAAAAAACCTAGTGGGAGTGAAGACAATTTCTTCTACGTAGATTTTTATGAAGAATAACTATTCTTCATAAGGCATAAATAGGAGAGCATATAGCTCTCCTATTAACATGTCTTTTTTTTTTAGTAATAATACTCTATGAGTCTATAATCCAGCGTCTAACTAATTCCGTGGCATAAATAGGAGAGCTATATACTCTCCCCATTTATGCCTTTAACCCTACTCTACTGTTATCGCTTCATGATGGATGCGGTCTATTTCTCCTGCAAGAAGATCTTCTTCAAAAGCTTTTAGTAAGCTATCAGTATTAGGTAAATCTAACATAACACGACAAACCTCCATTGCGTTAGTAGCTCCACCTGTGATATTTAATCCCTGCATTCTAGTAGTGTATTCATCTTTACCAGAGACAGAGATAATTTCAGCTATAGTAGTTTCTTTTGATACATTAAGAATAGCAATCGATGTAGGATAGCTTGATGTGATATCTAGCTTCCGAGTATATGTCACTAATGATATTATTAATATTATCACTAATGACAAGGATACGGAAATGGACTATATCTTCTTCCTTTAACAAAAAAAGGAAGCCCTCCGTTTCGCTTTAAAGGAATTACTATATATTCATTTTCAATATATACACCTGCCTTGTGAGGCGCTACTCTACTGGGTTTAGTCATGGGTAGCTTGTGACTCCCATAACACGCCTGTCGATAGTCTCTGAACCTTCTACCTACATAATAGGTAGCTTGGCTGCGGATCTTCTCATCCTTTTCTTTTTTACTATACCTGAGTAGTTAGTTCAGCCCTCATGTCTATTACTAGCATGAGTTAGTAGAAAAGGCTCTTTGAGACGTTCCCGTCAATTAGAAGGGTTTCAACTTAAATCTCTTTAAGTTAGGGGACCTGTTTTGATTTCTTTCCTTGAATCAAATTCAGTTTCGTTAGTATCACATTACACTAACCCAGAATCCTGATTCTTAAGAAAAGAAAAAAATACATCAAGTTAATCCCCTGCATATAAGCGTATATTAGTGGCAAAGCCAGGTAGTTCAATAATAAAATCTAAACCTGTTTCTTCTGTCCAGGCTTGTAATGTGATGATCCAGCCTTCTAAGCCAAAGATCTCTTTATCTAAAGGATCTTCCATCTCATCACTAGTAGTTCCAATTACCTTACCCTGTTCTAAGAATTCAAAATGCCATTCATCGATCTTTCTCTTAGGTTGACTAGAGTAGTTAACGAGATCAGAAGTTTGTGAGAAGATGGGTAAGGTACTAGATAAGTCTTGAGTTTTCTCGTCGAGGACTTCTAAAACAATAGGGTCGACAATGTTATAAACACAATACTCAATCTTGTAGTCAGCCTGCATCAAAATATGCCAGTCACCTGTATCTTCAGTTTTAACTTCAATATAAGGGAAGTCTAACTTCTGGACACCTGTTTCTTCAATATCTAGAATAGCTGATAAGGCATAGCTTTGTTTCTTAGCTTGTCCCATTCGGTTAAAGTTATAAGCTGCCATGGCATCAACAAACTGAAATGAAGCAGGAGTAATAACAGAATGCCATTGCTCCTCAACATCTTTAGGCATGTATTTACCTGAAGCTGTTTTCTTTTGTCTAGAACCTACTTTATACCAGAAGTGTTTAAAAGGACCAGGTACACTAGGATCAGAGAAAATCTCAGCTGGATTAAGTCGATACCTATCGATAGTTTCTAAGAACCGAGAGAATTCGAAATCGATGTTCCAAATACTGCAAAAATCAGGCTTCCAAATATGAAGCTGATTAATCATTTCGATTAATACTTCAGCAGGACTGTTAACTAACAATACTCGAAGCTTTAACCCTCGTTGCTCAATGAGTTCTTTACAGTTCTCATTAAAGCATTTGTGAATTCTTTCCTCTGGGCTACTAATACCTTCTAAGAAGTTCCTATCACAGATATGCAGTACTTCATTCTTAAAGGAAACTGTTCCCATTAAGATAGCCGAAGTCTCCATATCTGTTTCAATATCTAGACCTGCTACAGTATGTGGAGAAGGACTTACTCCGACTTTTTCCATATGTTGGAAATATCTATGTTTAATGATGGCAGTAGAAGATACTTCAGCACCGTAGATATAAGGAGACCTAAAGATTCGACGAAGACCTTGACCAGCGTATTGGTAGAGATTTAAACTTTGTACTAAGCGATCTGCTAGCTCGGATTGCGTACATTCAAATCGAGTGAGTTTATTTATGTCCTCAATTTCTTTCTTTTGTTTATGGTTTCTAAAACCTTCTTTAGTAATATAGAAAGGTCTTTTATAATTCTTTACAAGTCTGACATTAGGAAAACGACGACCATCTTTAAGATGAATAACTTCTTTAATAAGATGGAAATCGTCTTTTGTTCTTCCTTTTAAAAACTTAGGTGTAGGGCAATGGACAGCATGTTTACACTCAATAGTTAAAATGTCTTCTTTTGAGTAAGGTAGATTAGTCATTTATTTACCAATCCTTTATTTAGAGTTTACATTTAATAAAGGAAACCTATATTTTTTAAATCATTAATGATTTGAGCGCTTATAATTAATGCATTAATTCGTAGTGAAGGACATTTATTGTGAAAGACCACAGTTATGTAGAGAAAAAAGAACTCAGTATGGAGATGCTAGAGTTCCAGAAAAACCCTATTTTCTTTAAAGAATTAAAGAACTTAATTGAAGACTTTAAAGGAAAGAAACGGGAAGATTTATTTGAGTTGAAGTTTACAGATAAACTCAACTCTATTATTAAACATCATACTCAATTGAAAGCTTTTGATACTTTAATTGGTATTAAAAGTAAACCTGAAGAAGACATTGTTAGTCTATGTATCTTAAATAACTTAAACTCATTAGTAGAGATTAAAAACTTAACGTTTGGTTTTAGTTATAAAACAGGATACTTTACAGGTGATACTAAGAAGCTTTATAATCGTCTCTTAGTTCCACCAGAATGGATTATTGGTGACTACTTTACCAGTGGTGAGTTAGCAGCAGGTATCTTACATGAAATTGGTCATCTAGCTTTTAGAGTTAATTTCTTAGCTAGGCAGATCAAAACTAATATCGCACTATTAGAAGTTGTTAAAGAGTTACGTTCAGGTCAACCTCCTTCTGAACGAGTCTCTATCTTTAGACGTGCTGCAAATGAAGCAGAGTTAAAGAATTTAAATATCGCAGAATTAGCTGGTATAGATGATCCTGAAGTTATTACAGTTATCTTCACAAATAGCTTACTCAATGATTACCGTAGTGAGTTAGGTTCTGGTGAGTATGACAGGACGATGGAAGAATATTATGCAGACATGTATGCTGTTAGGTGTGGTGCTGGTACAGACTTAGCTTCTATTGCAGTTAAGATGGAAACTCGATACGGACCTTCTTTTACAACTAACGAACTTGTTCGCATTGCTGGTGGTTTATCTATCGCAGCAAGTGTAGCTGCTGCTGTAGTAGCTCCTGTAGTAATGCCAATAAGTATCTTACTCTCAGCTACATGGATCTTAGGTATTACAGCTACTTTCTTTCCCTCTAATAGCGATTATATCTACGATGATGCATTGACTAGGATTACACGAATCCGTCAACAGTTATCTTCTGCTCTTCAAAATAAGAGATTGTCTAAGTTTGAAGTAGAACAGCTCACTGCTATGCTAGCTGAACTAGATAGTAATATTAAGAGTTTAAAGAAAGACACTAATGTCTTTGATGACTTCTTACTTAAGCTATTTAATAAAACCGCTAAGCGTCGTTTAAAAGCACAAGAAATTCAAAATGAGTATGAAGCACTCGCTTATAATAAGTTGTTTGAGAAAAGCGCTGTACTTCGAGTTATTTAAATAGGAAATAGAGAATAAAATGAATGTCTCGTTAAATGAGTTTAATAATAGTGTTGGGATTGCCCATAGTGCATTAACTACCCGAGCTAAATTTATTGCTGCTGTCATTGCAACAGTCTTATCACGCAATCTTCCTTTACCTCAGAATAAAGTATCTGCTCCTGAGGATTTTTATAACATCGAATGTGTTCCTGTTATTAATGAAATCCTCTCCGCACTAAATGAAAAGTTAGTTATGGATGTACGAGCTGCTGTAGAGTTCACTCGTAAGTTCTGGAAGATCCGTTATATGGCAGCTTTCCCAGAAGGTTTAAATAACCTCCATGATCAATACGGTATGATTGATACCTATGTTGGTGCTGGCATTGTGTGGGCTAAGACTGAGCATGAGTTCATTAATGATTGTAAAGATGGTATTTTAGTTACCTACAGTAAAGCATTTAATCTACTTGCTGAGTTGTTTCCAGAGCACTTCTCTAAGTAATAAACAAAGGAAATTAAAAACATGTCTACTTTTGCTTTTCAAGTAGGTGAGCCTGTAGAATCTCCTGACAGTCTCTTAAAACAAACGGATTTATTCGAAGAAGATACTTTAGTAGCAGGTGAAGTGCCTGAGCTAAATAAAGATACTACCTTTACTGCTATTTTAAATGAAACGATGGAGTCTTTAGACAAGGCTATTTCATTTAAAAAGAAGATTAAAGAAACAGGCTTAGTTTCTCGTGCAATGGCTATGGAAGCTGTTGATGAGATTGAAGGCTTAGAATTGCTTCCTTTAGGTTATTACACTGAGAAACCTACTGCTTCCTTAGGTGAACCTACTGTAGAGAACTTAACTGCTTATATCAATGTAGCTTGGAAACGAGCTAAAGAATTTATCATTAAGGCTTTTGAAGCTATTCAGAAGTTTATTAAAGATGCAGTAGAGAAAATCTCTATCTACTTAAAACATATTCACAATAACAAAACCATTAAAGCTTTAGAAAAGGTTACTCTACCTAACTCTATTAGCATTGCTCAAGCGGATAAAGTATTATCGTTACTAGACAGTGATCCTGGATATGGTAATCTTTTTATTGATGATGCTGCTGGAGAACGTCGTAAAGGTTATTTAAGTACCTTTATGAAAGACCCCACTTCCGTTAGTAAATCTTTATTTGATATCTTTCGTGATCCACGTATTCGTTCTATTTATGAGTTAATTCAGAATGAAGATACTTTAATTAAATCGATGAAAGATGGATCATTGGACATCACAGCTACATTAGAGACTTTAAAAGAAGTCAATGCAAGCTTTACTCCTAGTAAAGGTGGTAGGGGGGCTGATGCATTTTCTTTCTCTATTAATCCTTCTAGCCTAATTAAAGAGTTAGAAGCTTATCGTAAGAATCGTCTTAATTCTGAGAAATCGACTTTCAATACGAATGCGACCTTAGATAAATTAAGTGCTGTCTCTAAAGCTACAGCTAGTATTTCCCGTCTTAATCCTACTCGTATTGCTGATAAGATGTTAAAAGATGTGAGTGGGGATGATGAACTTAAAGCTAAAACTTATCATGAAATTGTTGAGGATGTCTCAGCTCTAAATGAGTTCTTCACCTTCATCCTAACTATCGAAAAGAAATACGTTGAGTATGTAGCTACATTACAAACACTGGATGTACTCTACTTAAAAGTGGTTGGAGTATTAAAAGAAGGTGAAGCTTCCCAAGAAAGTATTGTTGAAGATACGTCTTTTGATTTTAGTCAACTCTCTCGTGAACTGAGCTTTTCTTTAGAAGCAATTGATACTAAAGCGTTTGATAAGAGTAAAGCTGTTGATATTAATCTAAAAGAAACAAAAGTCTCTGAACAGCTTATTGCGGTATTTAATAGAATTAAAGCTTGGTTTGAAGAGATGCTTAGTCGTCTAGTTGAATGGTTAAGGAAAGTCAAAGCTAATTTATTACCTAGGATTAATAACCATATTCAATATCTTCAAACAGCTAAGTATGAAGAAGCATTAAAAGACCTCCAAGCACTTCGCCGTGATGAAAAGTCATTAGAGGATGTACTGAAAACAAAATTTAGGTATGGTGTTGGTAGCTTCAGATTTGAAGAGTTTGCTAATATTATTATTGAAGACTCTAAGTCTGGTAATCGTGACTTTAGCCAGCAGTTAGGTGTCTTATCAAGTAAGTCTTCTGAACTTCGTCGATTCTTAAGTTCTGTAAAAGATGCTCTGAAAGGTATGTCTGTTTCTAGAAAAGCAGGAAGTACGGACGTAAACAAAGCACTTGATGCACTTAAAGGTATTGAAGGTGCTGGTATTATTAAAGACATCGACTTTAATATCAATGCTCTATATACTCGAATTAGAGATTCTAAAGACGGCGTAGGTGAAAATAAAAATACCGCAGTTCCTTTAGATCCTAGGGAATTTTTGCAGACTGCTGGTGCTACGCTTACACATTTCAGTAAAAATAAAAACGACTTAAAGAATATCCAGTCTAGTGCTAATGCGATTGCTCTAGAGTTAGAGCGAGTTAACTTTGGTGATATCATGGTTGGAATTCATAGAAATATTTTTCTTACCGAAGGCTCAACACATGGTCCTAACTATGAGGTAGATGATAGTGTAGGAGAAATTGCATATGAATATGTTAGTGAATTTAAGAAAGGAATTACTTTACTTTCTGAATTCTTAGGGAATCTAAAGACTTTACTTATGACCGCTAACTATTACGTTTTATACTCTTATCAGTTAGTTAGCTTATACATTAAAATCATCTCAGCAGCTAAAAACTTGTCTATGAGGGTTGCTAACCGTAGTTCGTTTGAAGCACTAGAGATTACTTTAGAGTTCTTAAGTGATCCTAATGTGTTAGGTCCTACTGAAGACGAAGTTAAGTTTCAACAACTGCTAGATAATGAAAGTAATGCTTCTCTAGAGAATGATGAAGAACTTTCTTATATGAGTAATGTGTCAAGTTCAGGTGAGGAAGATGTAGGGCTAGATGAGTTAGTCGATGCAGAAGAAGGCGTTGATGAAAATCTAAGCTATATGTCTAATACTTCTGAATAATATATTGTAGACCATAATCAAACAGTTAGAAGAGATGAGTATCTATCTCTTCTAACTATTGAAATCTTTTTATAAAGTTAATAAAAAATGCGTAAATATAGTTTAGAAAACTTAGTTGATTTATCTGAAGGGTTAGAGGTTGATCCAGTTCTTGTTCAAGATGAAGAGTTAGTAGGGACTCCTGAAGAAGTCAATGGTTTAGTTGAAGAAGCTGTCTTAGCTGAGAATGCTGAAGAAATTAACGAGCTTAGCCAAGAAGGTATTCTTGGTTTCTTTGGAGGAGGTGCTTTAGGAATTATATCTTATCCAATGGGTTTAGGTGGTGTAGTAGGTGTGGCACAGAAATCTGCTGTAAAGAATCTTGAAGCTAAAATTGAGAAACTTACTAAAGAAATTAAAAAGATCGCTGAAGATAACGGTAGGGAAGCTGTTAAAGCGGGTAAAATCTCTAGCGAAGACTTTGATGAAAATTTTAAAGGTCTTAGTATAGGTGCGATTTTCTCAGGCATTATTTTAGGCACTTTATTCTCCCCCATTTATAATGCTGTTAAAAGTCATCAACTTGAAGAGCGGACGAAAGAAGTAGTGCGCCTGAAGAAAGAACTAGATAGCCTTCTTAATAAAGCAGTGGCTGACTATAAAGAAGAGCAAGAAAAGATTCGAAACTCTTCAGTGGAAGATTAAACCTCTTTCTTTAGTTATTAAATAGGGAGTTGTTATCAAACTCCCTATTTATGCCATGATATTTTGAGTCGGTATTAAATATGAAATAAAAAGGATACTAAGAATGTCTGAAACGAGTTTAAATATTGGTTTAGAATTAGATGATCAACCAGTATTAGCAGATACACCTCCCAATACAGAAATAGCAGGTGTTCTTGATACAAAAAAAGAAATCCTAGTACATAATGGAAGTCAAGATAACCTCGTTAGTTTTGCTGATGAGATTCGTAGCAGTTTAGAAAATCTAGACATCGCACTTGATTTACGTAATCGCTTAGTGAGTTTATCTAAGATCAATAAAGACCTCGCATTAGAAGCATTGGATATTGATCCTGATATGCGTATTAAACCAATCAATAGTTATACTACTGAATTAACAAAGACTAACTATCAATTCACATTAGAAAGTGTAGATACGTATATTAACAAAGTCATTAATGATACTGTTAATAATCAACTTTCTTCATTTACAGAAGCAACTTCAGAGAAATCTAATCAGATTCTAATTAAAGAACCTAATACTGCATTAGATCGTCTTTCAGACTTCAAAGACAATGTAGTTGCTTATATCAATGGTAGTGGATTAAATGCCTTTGCAGGCGCTTCAGTAAATCCTACTGCTAGCGTTGAACTTAGTGCTATCGTTAATAAAAGTTCAGCTTTAACAAAACTCATTAATAGCCCTAGTGAGATTAAAAATATCATTTGTCAGATCACTGATAAGTTATTACCCGCTGCTAAGATTTGGGAAGCTGATTACGTTACTTTAAAAAGTAAATTACTTCAAGAACTTAAAAGTGGTGATAGTTCAAGTATTGATGAAACGCTACAGCAGTTAAAAGAATTAACAAGTAATGTATCTACTCAAATTGATTTTATTCCTCTTTATAGTGCAGTAGGTTATCAAGGTGAAGCTGAAATCAATTTAAACAACGTAAACACCCTTGTCACGAGCTTAAGAGAATATGGTAGGGGTAAGTATCAGCAATACGGTTTTGATCTCTTAGAATCGCTCTATAAAGAACTAACAGATGTTGCAAGTACTTCTTCTACTTTAACTACAGAAGGTAATGTAGAAGCTATTGAGTTTAATATTCAAGATGTAAATAAAACAGGGTATATTACTCAAGTACTTTGTTTATGTGCTACACTAAACACTTTAGTTATTAGTCATCTCTGCGATAAGGTGACTTTCTTAAATGATCTCTTTTGCTTCTTAGATGAATGGATTAAAGCTTCTATTCAGGGAGGTTAAGTATGAGTAATTTACTTTTCACTCCAATTGAATCTAAGATACATAAAGGTTGGTTTGAAATCCCTGGATATAATCAGTACCTAGCAAATGAGAAAGGACAAATCCTCTCTAAGAAGACACGTAATTATACCTACGGAGGTAATGCTGGTCGTTATCTTAAAGTAGCTGTATTTAGAGATAATGAACCTAGAGTTTCTCTACGATACGTACATGTCTTAGTAGCTAGTGCTTTTTATGGTATTCCTGATGGTGTTAATATGGTAGTTAAACATAAAGACAATAATCGAAGGAATAATAAGAAGTCTAATTTAGAATGGGGTACTCAATCGAGTAACATCAAACAAATCTACGAAGATGGGTTGAAGTATTCTAAACAATACGCACACCTTTATCCAGATAGGTTCGCTAGTCGATTAGGTAAAATGGAAAGTCTAGTTGATTCTGATCTAGGTGAATCAGTTCTCTTAGAGTGGTGATAATTTAAAAGCATAAATAGGAGTCTTTTTAAGACTCCTATTTATGCCTTATATAGTTAGACTAGTTTATGACGAATAAAGTTAACACTAACGTCTTCCTCAACAATAAGAATACCATCAGCACGAGCTACTAAACGTTTTCTTAAAGAGAGTCGGTCTGTTAAGTTAATAATAGTTACCATAGGAAAATCATTACTCCAACCGCCTAAACCAGTGATCTTAACATCCATAACATCATTACCATACAATGCTTTTAATTCAACAATCATATCACTAATAGAAACAACAGCATTTGTTAAGTAATCATTAAGTGCTTGAATAGTCACTCTAGTTAACTGTTGTTTTAGTGCTTCATCATCATCGACTTTATCAGAGATGTGTAACTCTACATTAAAAGCTTGTTGAGCAGGTAAACTCGTTGTTAAACCAGCTCCATACATGATCTCAACAGGACCTGTAGTTGTCTTCGGATAAAAGAAGATTTTAGTCTTCTCTAATAAAGTAGGTGTTAATGATTTAATATCATTAATAATCCAATTGATAATTAAATCAACTAACTCTTTACGATAATCAATAATGATCTTATCTGTACTAAAGAAGTACACACCATCGACCATCATAAAATCCACTTGTCTATAAACACGACGAGGTGAAATAACAACAGGTTCTCCAGTTACTTCATCAATAACTGTACTACCTGCTAAATGTCGATAAATAGGATTTCCTTGACCATCTAATTGAGGATCTCCCTTATGATGAAGAATGTTAAAATAAGGTTTACCGTCGTTATCGAATAATATATTCGTTCCATCAGGCCCTTTTTCATAAACATCCTCTAAGTAATAAGCAGGGACATCAAAAGGATAAGTCTCATAGCGTTCAGTACCTGGAATAGTTCTAGCTCTAATCCATAATTCTTTTAATGCATCACCAAACTTTAGACGAATCTTCTCAACACTGATAGCGGCAATACGATTAGGTAATAAGAACTTACCTAAATAGCTATCAGCTTCATTAGTCCTCCATTGAGAACCTAATGTCGCACTTGTTGAGAAAGTAATAACAAAATCATTAAGTAGAGCAGTCTCAGTTAAACGAGGTGTTTGCTCAAACATAAAGAATTCTGTTAGCTCTAACCCATCTCTTCGTGTAACGTTAAAGTTAGAGGATAAATCAAATCGATAAACTCTTGAACCTTCATCTGTCTTACCAATTAACTCACCATTTTGATAAGCATAAGAAATCTCACCAATAGGTCTAAAAGAAATCTGAGCATGAACTTCATTATCATTAAGAAGTTTTAAATCATCAGTTTCAGTAGTAGTGACTTCTAATTGATATCCAGAACTAGTCTTTAAGAACCGATAAGAAGAAATGGTAGAAGAAAGTAAAGTAAGGTCATTCTCAGCAATGAAAGATTTACTTTGAGCCTCAGGAGCATCTAATCGATACACTCGTGCATCAAACTCAGACTCCAGCATTTCCATAACGTAATAGAAAGGTGTATAGAAGTAATTACCACCCGTTACTTGAGAAGCTTGTTGGTCTATAGGGAGAGCTTTAATTGCATCGATATTACTCTTAGGAACTAGATATGTCCTACCATTTCTATTTTGAAATAAAGTCTCTGGAGTAAAAGTAATACTTTCCCCATTATCAATAACTGTTCCAATATCAATAGCATCAATAGCATTAAAGAGAACAGATTGAATAGATAAACTAGCTGCTGTAATTAATTGATTATTAGTTGGATCAGGTAATTGTTTAGTAGCTAGATAAATTCGATTAGTGATATTATCTACGTTCTTTACAATATCAAAATCTTGATCTGCTAAAATAGTCTCAATCTGATCAGGCGTAATAGCAGGAACTCTAGGACCCATCGTATTGTAAATAACACGCCGTCTTAGTTCTTCTAAGTCTAAACTATTTCTGCCGCCATTGATAGTATCATTAGACCATACTTGGACATCTTCTAAATGAGAGAGGTTCTTTGTATAGACACTCTGACCAATATTATCAATAGTAGACCAGCTAAAATTAAAAGCAGTAGAATTTAAGTTAGCTAGATCAAGACTAACATGTCCTTTAGTCGTATAGACATCAATTCTTACTTTACCTACTAAATTAAACCTATTGATGTAGATAATAGGAATATGGACTTGTACACTTTGTTCTAAGACTTTTACAGCAGCTGTAATAGTATCAGGGTTATAGACTAAGTCAGTGTGAGTAACTGCGATTTCTTCCCAGAGATCGGTATTACCTACAGTTTCCGATCTAGAGATATAAACTCTTACGAAATAAAAGTCATCTTGAAAGTTAACAGTAGTAAATAAAGGAGAGGTGGGACTAAAATCGGCTTTTTGTGAAGTGATCTCATATTGGAAAGTATCAAACTCCATAACAAACCAATCTGTATTATCTAAAGTGATAATATTAAAAGGAATTAAGTTTGTCTCAACATCACCAATAGGACTACCTTCATTAACATCCCATACAACAGTTAATCCACCATGATTCATCTCCCTGATCTCAATGGGATAAATAGTACTGAATACTAAATCCCCTGGACCAAATCGACTATTACGAGGAATAACAATTTTCTTGTATCCTCTATCTGGTACAGCTACTAAGTTATTAATTAAATCATCATAATGGATCTTTAATTGAAACTTAGCCTTAGAGGGTAGAGCAAAGCGACCAATATAGTCCTGATCACTCATATGTAAATATAAGTCATCAGCTTGTCTTGCATTAACAGGATAGAGCTTACGATAAGAACTCTCAAACCCATTTAAAAGAGAACTAATTCCACTAGCACTTACTTCTTGTAATTGCACCATCGGGTTAGAAGGATCGTATACGTTTAATTCTCCTCCATTAATTTCCCGTAGTAGTCGTAAATTAATTCTTTGAATTGCTGAAGGATTATTAATAACCCTTTTTAATGCTTCTTTATAAGCAGTAACTTGACTCATTTTCCTTTATTCCTAAATATTATCCCAGTATGCTTCGCCAGCAGGATCAACTTCTCTTGCTAAGTCCCTAGGGATAACAGCATAGAAAAGACGTTTATCAACCCACCACTCAAAACTACCATCAGCAGGATTGATACGAGGATAACCATATCCATTTAATAAGTTTAATGCCCAATCTGGAATAGTTCTAAATACCTGTTCTCGACGATCATCTCGCATTGCACTATTAAAGAAGATAACTGTCGCATTGAACTCATCAAATAAAATAGGATCATTATAAGTTAGACCATTTGTCCTGAATGTGATATTGATCATATCGTTTTCTCGACTAAATGGTTGTCCTACTTCAAAGTTACCTCGCTGACCCATAGGTGATGATAACGGGAAAGCAGCATCAGCACTTAAGATACTCCTGACCATTCTTTTATTCTGATCTAAAGTAACACGATAGATACGAGTCATGTAGTCAATTTCATGCTCCCACCAGTATAATGGATAAGGAACTAATCGATCCTCAAAGACTAGCATCGCATACAAAATCCAGTAATAAAAGAGGTCAGTAATTGGGTCACCTAATATATTTCTAAAGGTACAGTTTATATCGTATGTTCCATTGAGGTTTAAAGGACCGTCAATAAAACTAAAAGCTTCCTTATACTGTCCTTCAGGAGAAGTGTAAGTAGGTGCTACTGCATCAGGCCATCCAGATGAACTTTGTATAAAATTAGTTAAGATAGGGATGAATGCTTGATAGTTATCTAGTAAAGGACAATCCACATTACTAGAGATTAAATTATTATCAAAAACAGTTCTGATATATCTAGAATAACTAGTGGGTTCTTTGGTAAGCAATAGAGATAATCGTCTATCGATTCTTAAATTCTCCATTGTCATATTCATCAGTGGACGAGTAAAGAAGGTATAACCAATTTGGTCCTTATTCATTGGAATAAGACCAGGCTGCTGACGATGGTTTATACCAAAGAAGGCTCGCGCTGCTCCACTTGATATATTACCTATTGCAGTATTACTGGTAACTCTTTCAATAGCTTCTTTACTTTTTCTTTGGTTATGCCAATATAAATCTTCATTTGTTGCCATGGTTGTTAAAACCTCAATAACCTTTCTTTATTTTACTATAAGTTTATAAAACTTAAAAAAGGATTTTTTTGTATGAAAGCCAATTTAGCTTTTTCACTGATTGGAGCAGCCGCAGTCGGATTAAGTAATCTTATTGCCGCAGCAGCTAAGCCACAAAGTTTAATGAAGCGGGCTGCTATAGCTCGGTTAGAACCTAATGCTATCATTGATGAGAGATGTTTACTGTATCCAAATTTAAACGATGTACTTAGCGTAACGACTAACGTATTCATCGCTACTTATCTGCAATTGATCTCTCTAAGCAGAACCACCAGTGATGGTACTCAAATCATTAAACGAGTCAGTCTACAGGATACGCGGTTAGGTGGTGAGAGTTACCTTTCTTCTATGCTTAGTATTGAGGCGGCAGAACAACCAAATGTCATTGGTATCCTAGATGAAATTACTGAGTTCAAAGATATTCATGAAGATGCATTACCAGCAGAAGACTACTACTCTCAAGAGAGTCAAGTAAACCGTAAACTCATCGAAGGTCTAAATGACAGTGGTTCATTAGCTGTTGGTCGATTCATTGAAGTAGAAATCGAAAAAGGTGCTGATGGAAAACCAGTTACTGTAGAGATTGCTGTTCGTATGATGTCAACCATTGCTAATACGAATATCTTAAAGAATGCTCTAGAATCTCGGTTCAAAGGTAATGAAGGTCCGCTTGAAAGAAAACATGGCTGGAAAACAGGTCGTCTTTCCTTTATCTCTGATTTAGTATTTGGAAGTGATTTAATTCGCAAGCATCGTAATCTTCAAATGAAAGATGTCGATGGTATCTATAGCAAGCTTAGTCCGAATAAGATGCGTGGTAAAACAGGATGGGATGTTGTAACAGGTAAGTTCTCTATTGCAGAAGCTTCTTCAGTACTTGTTTTAGATCAAGAAACAGTTGATGAAGTCGAATACGCTATGGGTGGTAAGTTTAGTAACAAAACCTTCCGTGATCGTCTCCTTGAAGCAACAGGTGTCATGACCTTAGCTATCATTGATAGGGGTGATGATATGGTTACGTTCTATTATGATTCTATTGCCGATGGCACTCGTTTGAACTCTGCTGCTCTTCGGTCAGCAGGTAAGAAAGACGGTCCTGATGTAGGTAAGATCCTAGAACAGTTTATTGCTCAAGGTCAAGTACGTTTTTAATTGATAAAAAGGAATATTAGATGGACCCCTTAGTTGCTTATAAAGAAAAGCTATTACCTATTCTGAAGAAGACGGATTTACTTGATGACGTAGATCGTATCCGTACGGAATACACGAAATACCTTATTCCTGAATTAGAGCGTAATGCTACTGTTGTAAACAAACCTAAAGATAAAGATATCGAAAGAATGTTCGATACGATTCATCGAATTGGAAAGATCTCTCGTCGAGATAATGCTTTATCTGGTTTAAGTGAATCTTTTAAGAATACTGTAGAGAGCTTAGATAAAGTTCAAGACGTTATTAAAAAAGAATTTACTGGCGAACAAATTGCTACTGATGTATTGACTTATCGACAAGTTGCTTTAATCCGATATGTTGAGATCAGTAACTTTGTACTGAATTATTCATTACGTCTGTTACGGTTCATTTTATCAAAAGAACTCGATGCAGCTGGTCAAAAGGGTAATGATTCTATCACACCTAATGAACGGACTAGTTTAAATAACAACTTCGTCAATTATGCTAGTGCATTACCAATCGTTACTTTAAACGCTAGTCAAATCGACAAGACATTAAAAGAAACGCCTTCTGTTGTGATTGATGAAGCAGCAAGTGATGTACTGTCTTTCCATACTGCTGGTAAAGCTGATCCAACTAAAGCTGGTTTAGTCGCTACTGATTGGAATCCTCTTTATCATTCTAATTGGAATCCTATCTATCGTACTCGTTTACTCATTGCTGAGTGGCAAGCTAAAGAATATAGGAAGATTGTAGAAGAACTTAAGATGTTTGAGGTTCAGCGTCTACGTATTGAGAATGCTCGTCAAGGTAGAGCTGATCCTATTTTAGATAAACGAGCAGAAGAGTTAGGTGGTATTATTAATGATCTCCAGTACGAGATCAATAGGATGGAGAAAAACTATGCTTAACTCCACTCGATCAGTTCAGGTTTATCCCAGAGGTTTTCTAGGTAAGCCTATTGACAGAGTAGAAGAAGCACCTAAGTTTGCGATGCGGAGTCCGAATTTAATGTTTGGATTTAGCTTGGTGTCAGGAATGAATGAGCGTCGTAAAGGTAGTCCTGAAGTGGATGAACTCCATCAGCAATATTTAGGTAACCTTAAATATGCTACTAACTTCGATTGCTTTAAAGATCTACTTGTTGAATTCTTATCTGTCTTTACAACAAATCAGTTTGGACAATGGTTATTCATGCAAAGAGAAAGTCCTGTATACACCCCTTTGCATGAGCGCTTTCTGATCGATACTTGTAACTATTTACTAACAGGTCAAAGAAAGCTGAGTGTTTATAATTGGGAAGGTATGTTTAAACATAACTACCAACCCGGTAGTGAGACCTATGGTGGTCGGCATACGGAGACAAACGTACCATTAGAGCTAAATAAAACAGATCGCTTATTAGCAACTGATTTATTTAAACGTTTTGAAAATGCTTCTCTAGGTGATGTCTTTCAATACTGGGTGTCTAAACCTAATGGCTTAGATGACTTAATGACTTCTCTGTTTATCTTCTTCGGTTCTAGTATTGATAATTAGTAATAGAGGGAATATGTTAAAAGCATATTCCCTCTTTTCGCTATTAAGTCAAGTCTTAAGGTTTTTATAACATGTCAACAAAAATTATAGATTTAATTAATGCAACTGACCCTGCTGACTTCCTAGGTAGAGCTAAGGAGGCATTACCTAATAGAATCTTTCCTTCTCAAGAATCTTTAGAAACTCAATCTTTCTTTAGCCAGATCTTCATGGATTCAATTAAAAAGGAAGCTTTTCTCTCCTTTTTAAAGTCATTAAGAAGTAAGGATATTAGTACTACATCCAACATTAAAAATAATATCGCTGAAATTAAAAAGAACATCTCTAAACTAAAAGCCTATCGAGAAAAGAATGCTTTTAGTCTCATGGATTATGAAGATATTGTTATTCCTTTAGAATACCTACAGACAGTTTTTGCTCCAGTAAGCCGATATCCATTAATCGATGTCGTGACTAATACTCTATGTGTTATTGAATCCATCTCTTCTCTTTTCTCTAGAGAAGCAGTTCGTGGAAAAGAAGATGGTAAGTTCTATCCAGTTAATTGTGATGATGTAACGACTTATTTACCTGTTAAGCAATTGATCGAACCAGTAGGTATTGAGAAGTGGAAAGAAGTCGGTATTGATACTGTTGCACTAGAAGATGCTTTTTGTAAATACATTGCTATTTGGACAAGTAATAGTGATGTGAATTTAACTATTGCTGAAAAAGTAATTGATGACTTAGAAGACTTACCAGTTATTAGTACTTCTGATTGGTCTGATCTTGATACTCTTTTACGAGACAGTGAGCTTACAGATAAGCTAGACGCTCTTTTAGCGCAATTAGAAGAATACCTACAATCTAATTTTGATTGGATGGATGTTGTTACTAACGTATTAAATAGTACAGATGAGCAATCTAGTTTAGTTAATTTAGTTCGTATTACTGATAGCTTATATCAAAACTGGAGAAATCTCCATTACTCTTTTGAAGGTTTAAGTACCTTACTAAGTTGTTTTATAACCGCGCTCGTGTATTGTACTGAACAGTTCAAAAAACCCGTTTAACTAAAAAGGAAATAGGTTAAGATCTATGTCAGTAAAATTAGATGATTTACTGATGAAGTACTATGAAGGGGAGAATACGAGTTCTAGTACAACATCGAGTAATAGAGATTCCATTATTAATGCAGTTAATCAAAAAGGAGATAGTAATGCTATCGCTGAGCAAAATTCTGAACAAAGTAACACTGGGTCTGTGGTCGGTGAACAAGGAAGCCTCGCCCCTTCAGAAAACCCAGGAGACGCAGAATCCGTTATCGACAACCTCATCGACGAAGAACAGCCTGGATCTGGGTCGGGTACTGAACCCAGCGTTCCAAGCACCAGTGGCTCAACCGACAGTAGCGTCGGAACCGACATCCCAAGTGAAGACAGTGGAGAAGACAATACCGTCGGAGAAGGAGGAAGTCAGTCAGGAGAAGAAACTGGAAACAGTGATCAAGTCAGTAGTGGAGCAGGAGGCATCAGTCCCCCAGCCCCAGAAGGCAACGAACAAGGATCTACTCCAGAAGAAGTTGGAAGTGATTCAGGAAGCAACTCCTACGAAGAAGACCACTCCGAAGAAGTCATCGTCAGCCAAGACGACTTCGAAGAAAGCTCCAGCGAAGAAAACAGCAGTCAAAGTAGCGACCAAGTCAGTGGCGAAGAAGGTAGTGAAGACTTCGACACCGAAGAAAGCGGTGAAGAAGACCTCAGTGAAAACAGTAGCGAAGTAAATGCTGTAGAAGAGGAAACTGAGCAAGCTATTGAGGAAGAAGTCATTGATGCTCAAGAAGTAGCGCAAGATGTCTTAGCTGAAGCAGGTGATCCTAGTGCTATTGAAGAAGAGGAAAGTCAAGTAGAAGAATCTGATACAGGGGAAGATTCTAAAGTAGCAGAAACCTCTGAAGAGATTCTTAATACGAAAGCTAATGATAATGATGTCGATAATCTAACAGGCTTACATAAAGACGCTGGGATTATTAAACGTGCCTATGAGCTAGATTCTAGAATTGGTGATTATGCTAGGATTATCTTAGACCGTTTTCCATCTGATACAAGTACTGAGAATGTAGATGAGTCTTTTCTCGTTATTAGTAGTATTACTTTAGAAACACTAAGTGATGCAGGTAAAGCACTAGTAGGTGATGAATTTGATATTGAACAAGATAACATTGTTCAAGAAGCTATTATTCAATCTAAAACTAATCTACTACAATCATTAGACGATAGTATCGCAGTCTTAGCGACTTCTATTGATATTGGTAACAGAACATTAGAGAAGATTAAAAATAGCGCTTCACAATACCAAAGTGCAGCAACAGAGATTACTTCTCCTCTAGCTCAAAAACTCGTCTCTCTTCTTGGAATACAGGGGGAGTTGGATGCTAATAAGCTAGCGTACTCATCTGTTACTAATGGTGTGGTTGCCGATGTATTTTCTTGGATTAATAAAGATTATACAGTCATGCTTAAGAATCTAGAAACTGAAGGTGTAAGTAGTGTTGCTCCTCTGGTGCTAAATTCCTTACCTAAGTTTAATATGGCTGATGATTCTGACATCTTAGCTAGCTCAGAGCTACTTCCTGGTAATCGAGTTATTCAACAAATTGGTAATAAGAGTAATAGTCAAGCAATTATAGATGTCCATAATGAAAGAAGGGATGCATCGTCTGTAACTGTACCAGGTCAATCTCAATTAGAAAGTATTATTGCTGAAATTGGTGTTGTTACTCGTACAGCTACTATATTCTCTAATAAGCTCAATGGGTTTAAAGAATCTCTTGAGATCTTTTTTAACTGGTATGAAAAAGATAATACTGGTGAAGTAACGATTAATGGTAGTGGTAATTTAATCAATGCTGTTAGTTTCATTTTAGCTTTTAGTAATTACCTTTCTAATTACTTACGTGGTTTATCTGCTTATGCTTTACTTCCTGTTGAAGTTTAAGTGATAGATGTTTTAATAGTCTCAGTAGTCTTATATTTACTGCTGAGACTACTTCTTCTTAATTATGCTGAAAAATGAATAATGTAGATCTCACCCAACTGAGCTTAGAAGCTATCGAAGTTTCATTAGAAGCATTATCTAAACTTCAAGCTATCAATAACAACCTATCTAATCAGCAAGATGAGGTACTTAACACTTCTACCCGGTTTGCTTTAGAGACAATTAAGCAAGTGTATGATTTACCTGACGATATTCTTTCGTTAGAAGATAGTAATGATTTACATACAGCTTCTAAAAACGCTATAACGAGAATTTGGGAACTTATTCTTAAATGGCTCGCAGCTATTGCTAAAGAAATTAATGAGAAGTGGCATAACCTAGGTATGTCATTAGTAATGGCTGATGAATTATTAAAAAACGCTGATAGTCGTTTTAGAGCAGCTAAGCAAAGTAGACTTTTTAGAAAGGTCCCTGTAGGCGGAATAAGAAGTCGTAATATTGCTAATGCTTTAAACGTTGATAATGATGTTAGTTTTAATAAGATCACTCAAGGAATCTCAAGACTCACTACGACTTTTGGTTCTATAGATAATTTTGTTGATACTGAATTAATTAAACTTCGTAGCTTTAAGTCCAGTATCTTAAATAAAGACAAGATTGATATTCCAGAATTACCTCTACCTAATCAGATCGATGTACAAGTAGCTCGTAATGAGTTAGTTAATTATTCTTTAGATGATCGTTATGAAGCTAAGCGATCTGTAACTTTACCAGGTAATAGAGTTTACCTCCACGTTAAATATAAGAACGGTTTAACGTTAGGAGAAGTAAGGGATAGTACTAGTAATGTTTTAGCTAAACCTTACTCTGATAAGAAGTACGGTATTCATTTATCTAAAAAGAAAACAGATACTACTGTTGCTTTCACAATCAAGCCATTTAACGAACACGAAATCTTACGTTTATTAACCTTAGCTCGTTCTTTATCTAACGAATTAAAAAGCGCTAACAACAATCATAGTAAGATTAAATCGACGTTATCTGATCTTCAACAAGTTTTTAAAGATCAAAGTAAACAGACTAATGCTAGTGTTGTTGAATTAAATCAAATAAAGGATTATGTAGTAGGTATTGCTAATAACTTATCTGAAATTAGTTTAGATAGTAGAATTTACTTAGTGGGAGTTATTACTCAGCTCTCTCAATTAATATCCTTACAAGTATCCTTATACGAAGGAAAGATAGAAGGTGAGTATGATTAAGTCATTAAGCAATCCTCAAGTTCTTAAAAAGCGTCCTAAAGCTGATACAAGCGCTCCTATTGACACAACGACTCAAAGTGGGTTAGCTGTACTAGAGGACGTTTTAAACTTCACCACGACCCGTTTAGAGAAGGCTGAGCACTTAGATAAAGCAGAGACCTTTATGGCAGCTCACGCTCAAGAAGAACCTGGTGATGGTAAAGTTAAACTCGCTGAAATTACTATCGAGACATTAAGAGAAGAACTCATCGAGAGTTTAGAAGATTGTGACGAATGTAATTCATTAAGTACAGGGTTAGAGAACTTAACGACTAATGAACTCATTGGTCAAACTCTAGTGGTATCGAAGAACATCTTAACTGATGTTTCTAATATGCTATATAAAGCTAGTAATGATCTAGTTATTAGTAAAGAGCTAATTCAAGACAGACTCTCTACTTTACTTGAGAAAGTAACACATTTAAAAGACGTAGTTAAGTTACCTGATGGTCAACACCCTTCTACTAAGGTCGATATCAATAAAGCTAAAGCATTATTATATCTAACTGACACTCATGCTAAACCCTCTCTCATTATTTGCTTAGCAGGTGAGATATGGAAGCAAAGTTATTATAATACCATTCTTCCTTTAATGGAAAGTAATGAACAAAAATTATCTGACTTAAAAGAATTGCTAAAAGAAGCAATTAAAGATAAGATGGAGGATGGTTCATTCATCTCTTTAGAAGGTATTGAAACTGATGAACATACTGTGTTAATTAGTCAGTTAACTAAGGGTGATTTTATTGCTTTTGATAAAAGAGATAATCGATTCTTGATTTTAGAGAAAGGAGTTAATTTCTTAGACGGTGAAGTTACTCTACCTACACTAACAACTGAAGAGATTTTTAAGAGTTTAAATCTCATTAAGAAGTCTTTAATAGACTCTTGTGTAGGTGAGATTTTAAATGAGACTTCTAACATCCAGCGTAAAGTATTTGAACTACATGCCTTATTAATGTCTTATTTTACTGGCGTCACTTCGAAGAATTATATCGAAGAAGGAGAATTAAGACTCATTATTGAGGAAGTCAAAAACTATAGAGAAGTGTTAAATAACAATGTTATCTTCTATTATCAATACGCTAATAAATTAGTTAATAACATTATTCTTATGTTAGATGTTCTGGAATCATACTTAGAAGGTTAGTTTTCATTACAATTCTATGACTACTTCTGTAGTAGATCATCTTTTTTCGAAAAAAGAAGAGCTATTTATTACTTAACTATAAGTAATGTTAAAAAAATATTTATATCTCTTAAAGAGTATTTCTTGGAGTATTTAAACAATGAGTTTACGTAACAACCGTAATGGAATCCGGACTCTTCGTGCTGCATTAGAATCACTAGACGTTAATAAACATGATGATGTCAATGATGACACGCCTCGTGAATTTGATCCCAATGTCAATGACAAGCCGAAAGACGCAGAGACTCCTACTAAAGAAGGCGAAATCCAAACGCCTAAAGAACCCGCTGCTAAAGATGTAATTAGTCGGGAAAACGTAGAAGAAGTAGAAACTGTAGCAGAAGTCCCCATTACAGAAGACGAAACTGTAGTAGAGACTTCAACTGCTGATAATGTAACCTCTACTGGTGTCGATGCCGTAGCAGAAGAAGGCACTCTGGCAGATGGTATCTCAGCTGCTGGTGAAGGTGCTATTGTTGAAGAAAGTCAGTATGTAGAAAATGCTGGTGAACATAGCGCTCCTGAGATCATTGATGTAGAAGAAGAAATCTTAGATGATCTGTCTGAGACTGTTATTCGTAATGAAGAATCACTGGAATCTTTATCGCGTCAGATCAAACTGTACAAGAAAGTCAAAACTACAGCTAGTTCTATGGAGGATCTCTCCTTACTGGCTATTGGTGATGACATCAAACAAAACTTCAATAAAGTAAAAGAAGCTGTTATTAATGCTTTTATTAAACTGCGTGATTGGTGGGTTAAGCATTGGGATAAACTCTCAGCAGTTTGGAATGAAACTGTTATTAAACAGAACTCTCAACAAATCGCTGCTTTAACAGATAGTATTGATACTGTCCTTACTAATCTTGCAAGCGCTGATATCTTAGCTCAAACACCAATGATGAGGAAGATTAAAAACTTACCTCATTTTGCTCAAGCCATCTTTGTAGGTGGTGAAGCTAAAGCTCGTGAACTGTTAAAAACACTTTCTTATGTTTCTCGTGAGATTAGGAATAATCCTAATTTAGCTGATGGTGGATATGAGAAACTGGGTGCAATGGTTGCTAAGCTCAATGAAGAAGAGCTAACTAATGTTGATACAGATTCGAACGTTCGGAAGTTTGTTCGTTCCTATCCTCGGTATCGTCCTGGTTTAGAGGCTGAAATCCTCACGCTTCAGAAAAACGCAAACGAAGTAGCGCGTGGTTTAACTAAACGTATCGATGAACTCAAGCGAGAAAGTCGTAGTGTTGAGAGTGGTTCTGAGGATGCTAAACTGAAAAACGAATTAGTTAGTATTGATCAGAAAATCCAATCTAATCTGCTTAAACTGATTTCTGGTATTCGTGAGTTAGATAACCTCATTCTTAACATCTTCAAAAAGTACGGTACTGCCGCTAAACCAGAATCGACTGAAGGTTTAGATGAGTTATCGACTGAAGGCTTCTGGGGCGGCTTCGCAGGCGCTTTCCAGGCCGGTAATATAGGAAGCAGGTACACTAATAAAAAACGGTATGAAATCGAACGGCTAAAAGAGAAGATTGCTGTAACTACCGACGCACTTCAAAAGCTTGCTGCTGGTGCTTCTAAGGATGAAGCTCAAAAAGGTCTGGAAAATAGCAAAGCTATCGATATTGCTAATGCTCCAAAAGAGACTTTTAGGGAGTTTATTACAAATAAAGAGAACTGGATTCCTTTCATGGCAGCACTTCGTGGTATGAAGTTAGGTAGTGAAGCCCAGGATCTAGAGAAGAAGCTAAAGGACCAAGTCAAGCAACTAGAAGCTATTTCTCGTGAAGGATCGACTGAAGGTTTAGACGAAGGTGAAGTTACTGTCTCTGAAGCAATTACTAACGACGAGATCACTGTTGATGCTGAAGAAGCCGCTGAGACTGGTGAAATTGTTGTGACGCCTGATCCTGCTGATCCTGTTGAAGCTGATGATAACGAAGGTATTAGTATTCTCGTTGAAGAAGAACCTGTTGTTGAAGCTGATGGTGTTACTGACGTAGTAGAAGCTTCGGCAGAAGGTGATCTGGAAGCCAAGATTCGTGAGCTACGTAGTAAAGCTGATGAAGCTGAAGCACTTCTTATTCAAGCTCGTTCTCTTATTAATGGTTCAGCTACCGAACCAGAGCCTGTTGCTACCGAACCTGAAGCTGCTGTCATCCAAACAGACGTAGTAGAAGATGCATCAGTAGACCTGGGTGAAGATACTGCTGTTACTGAAGTTGAGGAAGTCGAGGGTAGTGAAGGTGAAGCTGAAGTTGCTGAGGGTGAAGAAGTAGAAGTGGAAGAAATTGATGAAGCTTCTCAAGAATCCCAAACGGCTGTAGGTGTTGCTGGTGTTACTGAAACAGGTGAGACAGGCGGTGATCCTAGCGAACCTGAAACAGACCAACCTGCTAGCGGTGGTGACCCTGCTGGTGAAGCAGAAGAAAAAGAAGCTGATGTAGGTGGTAATGCTGAAATCGTTTCTGATCCTACTCTTGATATCGAAGAAGCTGTCGAAGAAGTCGAAGTCGTTATGGAGACAATCGAGCAAGCTACAAAAGACTTAGGTTTTATCGAACGTGAAATCGGTCGTATCGAAGACTCTAATGAAGTAGGTGGTATTGATTCTCGTTATGCAGAGAGCTTAAGCGATTCTATGGAAAGTATTGTAGAGCGTAACCGTCTCTCCTTTAAGGTTTCCATGCCTTCGTTAGAATCGTTTGATTCTGGTGTTTCTACTCGTCTGCGTAATACAGACATGACATTAGAATCCTTTAAAGAGTTTGCGGGTAAATTACGTGAAAAGATTCTTACTGCATTTAATTATGTTGCGAATCTTATTAGCAAGGTTTACACCATGACTGCTGGCAAAGCTAAAGAGTTAATGACTAACCTTGAGCAACTGAAAAAAGAACTCAATGACGTCAAACCCAATAGCAATGCACCTAAGACGATTAAAAGCATTGATCTGGCTAAAGGTTTAAGTATTGATGGTACTGTTCCTCAGGACATTAGTGCTGCTTTAGGTCAACTCCGTTCTGTTACTGATGAACTCATTGATGATATCTTTGTAGTTGCTGCGTTTAAAGCTGAGTTTGCTAAGGCTTTCTCTGATAAAGATATTTCTATCGACACTATCGTAGAAAAAGCAATTGGTCTAAATAAACTTAAGTATTTCAAAGCAACTGATAAAGAAGATGTTACTGATTACGAAACTGCGACCCTCTTAGGTGATCGTACTCTGTTCTATACCATCCCTAAAGGTAGTGTAGAGACAAGTAAGGTCGATCTACTTAACGCAGGTATTCGTCATCATGAGAGTGAAACAGTTAGTGATGAAGTTACTTTACCCACTGTTCAAAACGCCAAAGTTATCTTAGATAAAGCTAGTGGTCTTGCAGCACGAGTGCAGAAGCTCAAAGATCTCTCAGGTCAGGTGAAGGCAATGGGTGCGGATGTTGCTAAGACAGTAGAAGGTGTGGTTGGTGAAGAGGAAGAAGTAGCTCGACATCAATCTAGCGTCATTTCCTTACTGCAACGTACTGTTACTGTATCTGCTAAGCCTGGTATTGAAGCGGCGCGCCTTATCATTAGTGTTAACTATGATGTTGCTCGCTTAATCAAAGCAGTGATTAAAGCTCATCAAGGTGAAGTCGTAGTAGAAGGAACTAGCAATACTCCTTTGTTAGCTGAATAACCTTAAAAGCTAAGTAGTGTCATAAATAGGAGATCCCAAAAGGATCTCCTATTATGCCTTAGTTTTAAGTTTCATCTTTTAGTGGAACATTTAAAGGAAAAAGACAGATATGCCTCGCCTCTTGTTACCTATTACTGATGTAGATAGGGCTGTCGTCAGACCGATTGTGACAGATGTCATTAAGGATCTATTTGCTATCACACAACTTGATCCAAAAACAAAGATTTTATTCCCAGGTGATGTCGGCCAGATGATGCAGGTCGGTTCAGCCCTAGAACACGAAGGCGATAATAGTGTCTTTGGGGTTGAAGGATATGTACATATAGAGATTAATAGAGATCCTATTGAAGACCTACTATTAACAAATTCTACCGATAAGCCTGGTGAGCAATTTACCTTCTATGATGATGTATTAGAAATCTATTCTAGACCAGCTAGAGTATTTAGTGAAGTTGACATCTCTATTAAATATCGTGCTAGAACTAAAGTAGACGGTGAGCGCTGGGTGAGTGAGATGAAAAACAGAGTCTCTCAAGGAAGAGATTCTTTAATTCATAGTCCAGTTACTTATAGTTATGATATCCCTTATCCTGCTATAGCTATTTTTAAAGAACTCCATAGACTAAGAGAAAATAAACATGGTTATGGTGATACCTTTACTGATTGGTTTAAAGAACGATCTTCTAAGTTCGTTACTGTAATTACCAACCAAGCAGGACATGAGAAAGCTGATAGTTATGCAGTAAGAGAAAACTTAGAAAGAGTACAAGGTAGGTTTGATTTTACTATCCCGCCTAAAGGTCAGTATGTAGATGGTGTTACTGCTTGGGAATTCTCTTTTTCATACAAGATTCAGTTAGATATTGCTGAAGCCTTTATAATGATCTATCCGATCATTGTACATAACCAATTGCTAAGTGATAAGTATGTAGATTACACCACTGTTTACCAAGATACCAATACTGTTAAAGGCTGGAACTCTGGTCAGTATTATACTAGGATCTTTGAGAATAACTTACTCATGGAAAGATACTACTATAGTAAGTTAGGTATCATAATTCCAGCACATGATGATTTTATTGTCAATCAACTCCCTAGTTCCCAAACTGTCTTTACTTCTTTGATTCGGCTATGGGAAGAAGGTGAAGGAGGAGATCTATTAGAGATCTTAGATTTAGAGGACTTAGGTAAGTTTGACTTAGCTCCTTCTATTATCACTTTCTTAAAAGCAGAAGCTCCTTATCTAACTCGACATTATCATTCTATCTTTCATATTAGTTATTATAGAGAGAAGAGAATTATTTGGGAAGGCGATAATGTTATCAAAGTAGATAGTGATGGTGTTATTCGAAGTACGTATCAGCTCGATCCTAAGCGAGTACATCATATTCGTCTATCTATTATCACTGATCTAGATTTCTTAAAAGATGGAGCATTAGAGCGTCTAAGAGATCATCCTGATGCTTTTTGTAGAATCATAAGTGCTATTAATCCAGATTATCCTCTAGATTTTGATTGTAAAGATAAAAAGAGAACGCCTTTAAAAGTCATTCAAAAAACTAAAGAAGATTTAAGTGTTTTTAATGGCTATCAGAATAGAGCTATGCACACCGTTGGTATCTTTAATATTGAAGGATTAAAGGCAACGGACTATAAGGAATGAAATAGAAAATGCCTGTATTTGATATTGATCCACAAAAGGTGGAAGAAAAGCCAGCTATACCTAAGGTAACGAAACCTTATTATAGAAGTAGTGTTGTTGATACACAATACACTAATAGGAAAAGCTTACTTACTAATATCCAAGGCTATCCTTGGAAGATTAACTACTTTAGTCAAGTCGTAGGTAAGAATGATAACTTAAGTGGTTTACAAGAAGATCGAGTAGCAGCTCGTCAGCAATACATTGAAATTAGGGACATGACAATTAAAGTCATCTCACCTAACTCTACTGATCAAGAACAAGAGATCAAAATTTTAAACATCAATGGTAGTGCTTATGTTATCAATGATGTTATTCCTAATACTGGGGATCAATTCATTGCTGATATTGGTGATGGTAGAGAAGGTATTTTTGAAGTACTCACTTCAGAGAAGATGAGTCATTTAAAAGACGCTGTATATCGTATCGATTATAGACTTAAGAACTATATGTCACCGAGCTTTGACTTTCAATTAGATTTGAAAGTTATTAAGACGCTTTATGAATATAAAGACGAGATGCGATATGGTTTACAAACAGTAATCGAAGAAGGTGAGTTTAATCGGCTTAGGAATTACGATAAGGTATATCAAGAACTCCTTCGTCGCTATATGGAAAAGTTCTGGAGTAATGAATTCCATACTCTCTTAGTACCAGGTCAGCCTGACACTAGTATTTATGACCACTTTCTAACTACTTTCGTTACTAAGTTGTTTGATATTCATAATGCACCTCACTTTAATAAACTAAGAGTGCTTAACGTAAGTGATGATTATAATGTCATGACTTGCGATACAGTTTTAGATGCTATTATTAAACGTGATCCTGCTATCTTAAAGACAGGGATTAGGAAAGCAGGTGTTGCTTATACTCGTAGTTTTAAGTTTCATCCTATCTTCAACTCTATCACCTATACAGGGATTAGGTATATTATCTATCCTTCTGATGGTACAAAGAAGATCGATTACCAAATAAAAGACCATACTAGAAAAAATGAGATCTTTGAGAACGCAAACGTTCCTTTACGAGAAGATAGTCTAGAGGATGTATTTGGTGATTCGGTTATGTTACCTGGATTTCCCCATGATACTAGTCCACTTATCAAACCTGTTCTAAAGGATGATTTTTATATCTTCTCAGAAGCTTTCTATAAACAAAGTTCTGATTTATCTGCTTTCGAGTATTTAGTCCTAGCCTTTATTAAAGGGCAATCACCTAATTATAATGTATTAGACATGATACTTGAACAACGATCTAAATGGCAGGTATTGGAAGAGTATTATTATACTCCCATTTTACTAATGATGATTTATGCTTATTCGAGATCAGTATGAGTAAGAAACGTAACCACCAATACACATTAATAGAAAGAATCTTTGATCAACGCTTTAGAGCTAGAGTACCACTGAATGCAACAATGAGTGAGAAATGGATTCAGTTAAACGGTGGGACTTATGTCAGTGGGGATGAATATTGGAATGAGAAGATAAATCAACAATGGCAGGATTGTTATCTTACTATCTCTAAGATGGTGGATTATGCTAGAAAAGGCGTACCTATTTCCATCTTACGTTTTCAAGATACGAAAACTATCTATGACAGCATCGAAGCTTATCTAGCTCATGCCGAAGTTGTTTTCTCTGGAATGTATGATCCAGCAGCCTATTCAGATACTTTAGAGGACTTAGTAGATTTAGATAGATTAGCTAATGTTATTTATAAACATGCCAAATTCTACGAACCCTTACAACCTACAGGTAGTAACTTCATCAATATGTTGCGAGGTTGGGGTGGAATGTCTATGTTAGGTTCTCAGCCCTTAAGTGATGTAAAGGAAGACATTCATAAAAGAGAGAGGACTGGTATGGAAGATCTCTTTGCTTCTTTTATTGATCCAGATAGACTACCAGTAGAAGAAAAGAAAGATCCCTTTAAAGACTTGGAAGATCTCGTATGAACAATATGGTTTCACTACTCAAACCAGATGTAGATGTCGTTATACAAGGTGCTGATCAAATACGTTTAGATCGATGGAATATTAAGCTTACCGCAGCAGGTAAACCTGTTGAAGTAATTAAGATTCTTAATATCGATGTTCAAGAGTATTATGAGAACCATTACTCAGAGATTAGAACAATTGACATCGCTATGGGTTTAGGTCAGTACACGAATATCCTCTACCCAGGTAGAGAAGAGATCGTTGTTAACTTACAATGCATTGAAGCAATGTTAGCTGATTTGGTTGATAGTGGTGTTATTTCTGGTTATCGAGATGATGAATTCTACACAGGTGTATTGGAAGTAACAGGTAATGAAGTACTGGAAGATTCTTATAGAACGCTTATAGACACCTCCTCACTTGATATTTCTTCTTTAAAGTTGGTTAGATTACAACTTACTAATAAAACGGATGAGCAAATTCGTTTAATTCAAGTAGGAGGTAGTTATAGAAATACCGATATAGCGACTGTACTGAAGACTATCATTACTAATGCTGTTAAAAGTTTAGATCTTGAAGCTAACTATATTCCAAAAGGAATTGAATTAGTAGAACCTGATAATACAACTCTTTATGATCAGATCATCATTCCTGATGGTACAAAGTTAGTAGATCTACCTGGCTACTTACAAAAGCATTATGGTGTATATAGTAATGGATTAGCTCATTATCTAAGAAATGGTATTTGGCATATCTTTCCTACTTATGACATTACAAGAGGAGGTAGTGCTGAGTATAGTCTACAGGTCTCTATTGTTCCTAGACAGTTATATCCTGAATTAGGTAGGACTTATCGTAAATTTGGTAGTAGTACATTAATCATCTCTAATGGTGAGCGACATATCTTAGAGAATGCTATTCCTAAGCTAGCTAATGAAGGCAATGGTGTTAAATTCTTCAATACTAACTTTCTTCTTCAGGACAATACAGTTAAGGAGTCACCTAATAAGGTTGTCTCTAATGCTGCTGAACAAGTCAATGAATATGTAGCTTTTGAAAATAGTAATGGCATTAATAATCTCCCTGTAAGAGAGATGGGGTTAACTGCTAATACCTACTTAGTTAAAAGTGAAATTAGTATGAGAACGGGAAGTTACATCATGTTAGAATGGCGTTACTCTGACCCTGACCTAGCTATACCAGGAGCTATTGCTAAAATACGATATGAAGACAATGGTTCAATTAAAGAATTTGAAGGCGTGTTAGTTTCAGCAGCGCATTCTATCCAACTCTATGGTTATGGAGTCACTGCTATGAACTATACAACTCAATCATTCATTACTTTCTTTGTACAAAGAGATTTAGACTTAGAAAGAATTAACGACGAACTATTATTAGGATAATAAACTAAATGCCAATAACAACTGAAGACGATTTCGATATTATTACCGATTATAATAAAACACCAGAAGAGCTTCTAACAGAGCTGTTTAATTTAAAAAACGGAACAGACTATTCTCCTGAGCAATTTACTTTTGGAGAACCTGAACTAAGTACGGTTGAAAATAGAAATACAAACATTCGAATGTATGGTAGGCAAAACACAGGAATGCGTGGTAGTGCATTATTGCATTACAATCGTGTATCAGCAATTGATCTATTAGAAAAGAGTGATAATATTCTTCTATACAGTGATGAGGTTTTCTTTACTGACTTCATTCCTCAAATTAATGAAAAGTTCGGTATTCTTCTAAGAAAAGAAGATGTTGTCGAGCACGAGCTTACTCCGTTAGATCCGCTTAATCCTGAGGATTCAAGAGAAATCCCACTTACTTTTAAAATGAACCATAAAATTTTCTTTGGGTCTATCATCCTAAAGATGATTCATGTTGGTGTCGATTTAAGTGAAGATTATCCTGAATCAGAATTAGATGGATTTGTATTTCCTTAAATTAGAGTTAGTAGAGAGGAGTCCTAAAAGACTCCTCTCTTTATGCTGTATTCCAGATTATTTTAAAGGCATATAACTAACTTGACAATAACAATTATAAGGGAGTTATAATGTCAGATTTTATTCATCTCGCTTTCTTATCTGGAATACTCGTACTTGTTATTATTATGATCATAAGTGCGATATTGGATATATTTCTTAAGATATTTGGGAAGAAGAATAAAAGATAAATTATCATAAAAGAAAGGACTTTGCTTTTGTAAGGTTCTTTTCTTTATTCTTTTTATTTTTGTTTAAACTAGATAAATACAGTAATATATCATCTATTAGAAGAGAATGAAGTAAAAAGCTCTTTATCAACACACCTCTTTAACTAAACAAAGGAAATCATTAACATGTTTAACATCTTTAAAAAACAAAAGAAATCTTACAATACGACAGGTATTGATGTTCTTTTCTATAAACAAAGTAACCGGTTCGAAAAACATGGTCAGATCCTAGTAAATAATAAATCCAGAGGACTTCATCGAACTGTAGTTGATTTTAGTATCTTAGGTGCTAAGGGCAATTGGCTCCCTCACTTTACTCCAGCAACAGTAGATGCTATTTTTATGTTAGCTATTGAACAAGGTTATGAACCTATTTCAATTGTGGAGTATGATCATATTAAATTCACTAATGACTATTTCAATCCTCATTCCAAACTAGTTAAGCTGTCTAAGCTTAAATGGGATAATGATGGTAGTGGGCTTTATGTTCAAGTTACTGATTATCGAGAACCTGTAAAAGGGATCTTTTCAGTAGAAGTGTATAACAGACTCATGGAAGCTCAAAATTTTGCTGTCACACCAGATAATGTATTAGCGATCTTCGAACTTGTAGAAGAACAAGGCTATGTTCCTATCACTATCTCTAAATTCCGTGAAAACGTAAAAGAGGTAGAAGAACAAGATGGTGATGAACTTGAACCAGATTCAGTTATTCAACTGAGGAGTCCTAATGTTTTTAGGACTCGCGTTTAAGTAAAAGGCATAAATGGAGGGAAGTTATAATCTCCCCTCCATTAATATTTCTCTTATATTCTTAAATAGTACAGCGTATGATTATTCGTTTATTAAACAGATCATTACAATACCTATACAATAACTTTGATTCTGATCCTGCATCAGTTGGTATTGGATTACTCAAGACTGGTAAACTTCAGTATCATGATGGCGTAGCTAAAATAAGGTCAAGTAAAGGGAAGGTTTCTTATCAGCAATTCATTGTCGATAATCCTACTTATCTATATATGCCCTCTAAAATGACCATAATGTCTCTATTTAAGCAGTTTGATAAGCTAGGGTTGGATTGCATCAGTATGCAATTAAAAACGTCTCCTAAGTCCTCTAAAACGTTCTTTAGGAGTGATTACATACGTTTCTTAAACGAAGCTGCTTAATAAAGGAAATGAAAGATGAAGGAGTTAATTTGCTTTTATGGTAGTAAAGACTTAGACAGTGTTTTAGCTACTTCTATCTTAATAGCTTCTATTGAAGGTTATGATAATATCCATTTCAAAAATAGTTCCACTGACTATGGAGTTAATTACGGTAAAGAAGTAGATAAGTTATACAACATAGAAAAAGAAACCACAGTATTTTTCTTAAACGTATTGGTATTAGTTGAAGATCTGCTTAGTATTGACCAAAAATCAATAAACACTTATCTTATCAACGCTAGGAATAATTCAGTTATTAATTATTCGAAAGATATAAAATTCTTTAATACTCACATTAACAAATCTTACCATTATAGTGCTTCTATGGCTATTTTTGAGTTTCTTACCAAAGGAGTGAGATTAGATGAGTCGGTATTGAGGAGTCTTTTATTCTTTACTAAAGTGATTGAAGATAAAACCAGCTCTCGTTTTAAGCTCAAGCATACTAGAAGCATTCTGTCATTTACTCAACATCTTTGGGAATGTCTTCAAGAAGAATATATGGCTTTTGAAGCATTAGAGCAATTCTCTGGTTTTATTAGTCAAGAAGCCAGTTCTAGTTTAAAACGCGTGGAACTCCTTACTAAGGCTCAACTACATACACAACAAGAAAACATTACTACACTTAACACCACTGTTAATCAACATCACATACTCTAAACATAATAGGACGTCTCATGCTTGATTTCATCGCTTCTGTTGGTAATGCCTTTACTGAAGTCTCTGGTATATTCTTTGCTCTTACGACTATTATTGCGTTAGTCATGAATAAAATAAAAGATAGAATGATTAACAACTTAGAAGAGACGTTAAAAGTAGGTGATGATTTAGTTGAATCATTAGAAAAATTACTTACTAAGAAAGAAGAAATTATTTCATTATTAACTATGAAAGATGCTAATAATGAAAGTTATATTACAGCATTAAATGAACATCTTCGTGAATTAGAAAGACGTATTGAAAATACAGGGATTACTCTTAAAACTCCTTCTACAGAAGAGAAAGAAAGTAATAAAGAATCTGTATAAATAAACGCTATATAAAAAAATTGAGAAACTAGATCTGTTGTAGTAAAAGTTTCTCAATTTTATTTTTTTATTTATTTTTTCAATTATAAGCGATGAAACGATGACTGACGGTAAGCTTATTGTCTTTGAAGGTTTGGATGGGTCTGGTAAAGATACTCAGATAAAACTTCTTGCTGATTCACTTGAGGTAGATGGCATTACATTTAAAATTGTGCGTGAATTAGATGTAAGCGACCTTACCTCTGAGTTAAGTGATTTGATTCTTAGACGAGGTAAAAATAATAAATTAACACCTGCTTCTGAACTACTTCTCTGGTTAACAGTAAAGCAAGAAGCTCAAGAAGAGATCCGTTCTAGTTTACGGACGCATGATATTGTTATTCTTAACCGTTATCTACCAAGCTTTCTTGTTATGCAGGGGTATGTTAATAAGCTTGAACATACTGCTAATGCATTGACTAAGCATTTTATTCCCATTGATACGCTTATCTATTTAGATAAAGACCCTCAGTCCGTACATGAGACAGTTAAGAAACGAGACAATGAGTTAGATGATTATGAATCTAAATCCTTAGAATACCATCGTCGTTTACATCAACACTTCCAAACCGTAATTAAAAACTGTCGAGTAAAAGATGAGAAGCTAATCATTGATGCTTCTGATAGTATTGACTCTATTCATATTAAAGTCAAAACTGCTGTAAATAGGACTTTAATTAAGCGAGAAGAATCTTTTCAAATAGGTGACATCAGATATCTTGATCACCTTATTACTAATAAACAAATGTAATCCAAAAAAGGAAAAAAAGGTATCTGATATGTCATTACAACATTCTTTATTTCATCCCTCAATCATTGTACCAGAAATTTCTCAACGATTAGAGAACCCTACAGTAGCAGTTAAGCGAAGTGTTTTAGAAGCTCTTCTTAATGAAGCTAAAGAAGAAGGTCAATTACCTATCATTACTGATAAGGTTTTTATTGAACGTATTCTAAATACAATGATCTTTAACTTAGAAGTCGTAGAGCGTAAAGAGATCGAAAAAAACTTTAACTATATCCATCCAGTTGTTTATTCTCCTATTATAGAACTCAATGAGGAAGGTGCTTTATCTTTATTCACCTATCAAAGAGCGAAAGGAATTGGTGAAGAGCGTCTGTTAGGTAATTATAGTGTTGGTATTGGCGGTCATGTTGAATTTGATACAGGAACTGTTAATACACTTTCTTTATTAGTAGATAATAATGAAGACCTCTTTCGTTTAGTTTTTGATAAAGTCTGTGGTCTTACTCTACTAACAGAGTTCTCAGAAGAAATTAAAGAACTTCAATATTTACTCCAACTTAGTTTTAAAGAAATTCTTGAAGTAAGTAAAACCCATCCCTTCTTAAGAAGTTTAATGAATTGTGTAGATAGCATGAGTTCAGACTATCCTGATATGCTCATTTATGATACTTCTAATGAAGTAGGTAGGGTTCATTTAGGCATTACTACTTTAGTTCCTTATATTACTGATATCATTAAACCTGATCCAGGTATTCACATGGGTGAAGATTCTTTGATTACGAAAGGATTCTTAAGCTTTGATGAGCTTAAAGATAATTCCATTGAAGAGAAGATGGAGAGTTGGTCTCAGTTAATTGTCGGTCAAATGGCTAAGTATAATAGGCGTTGGGCTGCGGTAGTTAAAGAAAAGATTTACTTTACAAAAACAGAATTACGAGATATTAAAATTGGTACTGTAGATTCAAAGACTGGTTTAAATGCTAATATTGATTTTACACCTCGATAAAGCATAAATAGGGAGAGCTAATTGCTCTCCCTATTTTAATGTGTTTTTTCTTTTACATTTATATAACCACATATCACTAAACAGTATAAGAAAAAATCAATCTCTCTTAGGAGAAGTAATAAAATGCGTTTCACCATCACTTCTAAACTCAGTGTAAAACAAAAAAGTACTGACAAAATCATTTTACCAGGATTTATACATCAGTATAGTAATGAACTAACGCCTAATTTCTTAGGTATTTCTACTAATGGGTTGTTTAATGATATTGAGTCTAGTAGTAGTTACTGTATTCGGGTTATTGAAGAGAGAAGTAAAATACTAAGTCAATTAACAGCTATTGACTATATCAATTGTTTTGATATTGAAGTATTTAAAACCAATGACTTAATAGTGGAACATAAACTAATACGTTTCGATCTAGCTCAGTAGTGTACCTACTATAGCTATGAATACCCCTAACCAATTATCATAAGTAGCTAGGAGAGATAAGTGATGAATACAAATCGAGTATTATTAAGAGATGATTTAGGTAAGCGATATGTGAATGTGGTTGTTTACCTAACTCCCAAGGAAGCTAATGTCTATTATACTCGACCTACAGTACATTTAGAATCTATTATTAAAAACACTGCTTCTTTAGTGAGTGCTAGTGAACTACTCTTACCTTGCTATTTTCTAGATTTAACTAAAGACTACTTTGAAGAATCAGAAACTTTAACATCAGTAATTAGTCAAGCAAAGTCATCTATTCAACAAATCATTACACATAGGAAAGTTGAATTTGAATGGCTACTAGATAGTTTACAGTTAAAGAATATCACTACTGCTATAGATTATTACAGTGAAGTGACAAAGCAGTTGAGTAGGAAAGAAGTACTGGCTAACTTTAAGAAAGCTTTTGAAGTCAGTTTAACTGATTTAGGTTTAGTTCCTACTACTTGATAGGTAAAGAATAATATGTTTGAACTCAATCTTATTGAAAATAAGGATTTTGATTTTGAATCGAGTGCTAGTCATCCCTTCTACCCTCATTTAAGAGCTTGGTATTATATTACTGATACTTTATTCTTTAACTTTGATAGACTATCATACGAGAGTAAGAATAATTACTTAGATCTTAGGAAGAAATTAGAAGATGAACATCCTACTATTTCTACTATAACTGACAGACCTTGGACTGTCTTAGTGAATTATGGATCAGGTAGTCAATTAAACTTACTGTCTCATATCACTACACCTGGGAATGAAAGCTTCTTGTTTAGCACTAGTCAGATTAATCCAGTAGATATGTCAAATTGTATTGCAGAAATACTAATGGGTAACAACATGACGAAGTTTGGTGAAGAAGATACCTATCTAGTACTTCGCAGAGATAAAACAGAAACCCATCCTTCTACATTCATTCATTTCTTTAAAGTTCATCGCAGTGAATTGAATATGAGATTACCTTCTGGTTTATCTATTATCAAAGATTATGCTTGGTTAGTATTTATCCAAGATATTACTGAAGTAGAAGAAACGTCTAATATGGACATACTCTGGAAATACCTATGTGAGATTGTAACAGATGATGAAAATATGACTCCATATCTAGAATCTGTTCCTCATCTTTCAGAAGCTTCTAAACAACTGATTATTCAAGCTAAGAACTATTGGTTAAATAACTTATCTAATACTGATCACTTCAGTGATAAGTTACATAGAGGATATTTCCTATTATCTGACAATAGTACGTATGGTTATATGTGAGAAATAAATAGAGAGTTTAACATACTCTCTATTTATGCTGTATAAAATAAAATTGAGCTAGTAAATCAATTGTATACATCTATCTAAGAGAAGAGTTATGGAAACCATTAAACGAGCTGAAGATCAGTATTTAGAAGCATTATCTACCATCTACCATAAAGGCAAAGATCTCCCTAATGAAAGAACAGGAATTGATTGCCGTACTTTTATCAACATTGATTTGACTTATGATGCTAGTACTAATAAAGTACCATTAGTCACTACACGCAAAGCTCCTACTAAATTACCTATTGCTGAGCTATTAGGTTATATTAGAGGTTATACCAGTGCTGAGGACTTTCGTAAGCTAGGTAGTAAGTCTTGGGACATGAATGCTAATGAAACACCTGCTTGGCTAGCAAACCCCAATCGTAAAGGTAAAGACGATATGGGGTTAGTCTATGGAGCAGTAGCTCGTAACTGGCCTATCTTTGAGAGAGGATTAGAGGACGGTAAGTTAGTGGTTAGTCATTCGTTAGACTTATTTGAGAAGGTCTATAATAACCTCAAAGCAGGTAAAGATGATAGAGGGGAGGTTATCAGCTATTGGAATCCGGGTTTTTTCTCATTAGGTTGCCTTCGTCCTTGTTTACATAGTTACCAATTTAGTCTCTTAGGCGATGATCTTTATCTAAATGCTACACAACGCTCTTCTGACTTTCCTATTGGTACAGTAGCTAATATGGTTCAGGTTTATACTTTCTTGAGACTAATGGCTCAGATTACTAATAAGAATCCTAAACTAGCTTTTCATAAAAACGTTAATGCTCATATCTATGGAAATCAGTTAGAAGGTGTTAAAGAGCAATTAACTAGAACTCCTCTAGAAGAACCTACATTAGAGATTAACCCAGATATTAAAACATTAGAAGACGTAATGACTTGGGTAACAGTAGACGATATACGGATAGACTATTCAGAATATCATCCTCCTATTAACTTCCCCTTCGCTATTTAAAAATCTCTTTTATTATGAATAATCCCACTGAATCAAATCTTGATTATTGTGCAAGGATAGTAAGGTCATGGATACGGGCAGGTTTATTCTACCTCATTACAGTAAGTATTCTAGCTTTTCTTTATAGGTATAATACTCATACAGGTTTTGATGAGAATGCTGTGCTCTTTTGTTTAACAGTTGTAAAGTCTTACATTTTTTCTAATCTTGTATTCATCACAATAATAATCTTTGTTAAACTAAGACTTGTAACACAAATCCAAATCTTATTAGCACATACTGTTTTTAATAAGTTTGCTAGTTTACTCAATCTATTCTTAATCTTTGTTTTACTACTCTTTAAATAAGAAAAGGATCAATGAAATGGAAATGGTAAATACTGATATCGAAATCGAAATTTTCGAACCAGAATTTATTTACGTCTGGAAAGTGATCGATGATAGTAATGGAACAGAGCTTTTTAAACTCCCTTATTTAGACGAAGAGACTAACCGAAGCTCTCTTTATAAGTTCTTAGAAGTGGAAGAATTTGATATTTACTCTGAAGAGTCTACTTCTTCACCTAAGGAATTTGCTATTGTCCATCCTATTACAGGCAATACTATTGCGTATACCAATATTCTCCCTGAAGAAGGAACTGTTATTATTGACGATGACGGTGAATATGGTTTCTGGGAAGAAGTGTATATGGTTATTGGCACATCAATCATCCCTAGTGAGCATATTCATCAGTTAGTATCCCAACCTCATTTACGAGACATGTGGTCAGTTGAAGGAAGACCTCTTGTTTATGTCAATGATTTCTTTACTGAAGAAGGTAGAGAAGGAACTGAGACTACTGAGATCATTACTGATTTTATCGAAGCTACTCCAGGCATCTTTTTACCTAATTATGAATCTAGAGAAGTCTTGGATGACAATCAATACTTAGAGCGTATGTTTGAAATTCTACATGGAGTTAATGATGATATAGAATTGACTCGTACTAAGGAATTAATTTAACATGACAAAGACACCAATTGATTTCTTTAAACTATTAGAAGATCTCGATGAAGAAACACTCAGTCATCTCCGTGATTTGACAGAATCTCGCCTACTTCTTCTCAGGAATAAAAGAGAGAGTTTAGAATTAAGTAATATTAACTTTCTTAACTATCGAGTATTTCTTGAAGTGGATAAAGCTAAAAAGCTATATACAGTTCAAGATAATTTATCTGATACAGCAGAAGTGTGGGGGGTATGTTACACAGAAGGGTTGACAGAACATACAGGTTTTGAATTAACTATGTTAGTTAAAGATCCTGTTCTAGCTATCCGTCACTTAAGAGCTATTGTTAGATTATATCGCTCTACTGGAACTTCTTCTTCTACAGTTGGAGAAAAAGATCGAGTGGTGGTTAATGAAGAAGTAGAACTCTTTAAACTTAATCCTGTCAAAGCGGCTGACATGTCTCGTCTCATCCCTAACCATGGATCTAAGACAACTACATTTAAACAAGCTGTCTTTGCAGATAAGAAAGGAAATTTCCCTAACAGTCCATCTTTTAGCTATTCTAAACTCAAGCAACTCTATATCACTAAACCACTCTAGGTATTAACATGACTGTTAAATATGTAAAAGGAAATCTCATTAATCTTGCTATGATGGGTGAGTTTGATGTTATTGTACATGGTTGTAATTGCTTTAACAAAATGGGAAATGGTTTAGCTAAAGATATTAAAAAATACTTCCCAGAAGCTTATGAAGCTGATAAACGAACTTTTGCTGGTGACAGAAGTAAGTTAGGCACATTCAGTTCAGCCAAAGTAACCAATGCATTAGGTGAACCTTTTTATGTAGTCAATGCCTATACCCAGTTTACTTACAATAGTTCTCGTAGAGTAGTAGAGGATCTATTCGAATATGATGCTTTTGTTACCTTTCTTCAATCAATAAATACTTATTTTGATTGTTTGAAAATTGGCTTCCCTTTAATTGGTGCTGGATTAGCTGGTGGTAATTGGGAACGTATTAAACAATTAATTGAAGAGCATCTATCAGGCCAAGATGTAACTATTGTAGAACTCCCTTAATTTACTTATATTAAGGACATAAAAAGAGAGGTCGGTAAACCCTCTCTTTTTTTTTTCATTTAAGGTATTGTATGATAAAATACTTAAGAATGATCAAGAACTATCTTTTTCTTAAAAGAGATAAACAAGATCCTTCTACCGAAGAAGAAGATATTATTGGTACGGTAATTAATGATATTTATCAAGAACTACCTTTTATCGATACTCCTCTTTTAATCTTACTTCCCGTTATATTAGAAGCACTTAATCAAGCCCGGTATTCTGATACTAAGAAGATAGTGATAGATTCTACGCCCTTTTCTATACCTATCTCTACTATACCAGGATCTTTAGAATATTTCTCTAAGTCCGCTAATATTCTTAATGGGTTCATTAATAAAGTAGGGTATTCTTTTTTCTTAGTAAATACTGAAAATAATAAAGATTTTTCATTTTTTGATATCAGTATTGTAAGATATGAAGACTTACCTGAACTTATAGCTGGTTATGAAAAGCTAATTATAGATGAAAAACCTTTACCAGTAAATAACTCTCCTACTGACCTAACGGACTTTATTCATTCTTACAATAAAAAACTTTCATCTTTTCACTAACAGATATTCTGAGAGGAGTTCTTTTGGACTCCTCTTTTATGCTGTAAATTAGATTATCTCAATTACATATAACTAACTAGAATTGACAAATGTATTACTAACATAAAGGACTTTATCATGAGTAAGAAAATAAAGATGTCGTTTGATGTTTCGCTGAATGATGTTTCGTCTTCTAGCTTTAGCTTTCATTCAATCTACATTCTGCACGGACATCTTCGACGGGAATTGCTTTACTCCACAGCACCGTCAGTGGAACCTTACAACGTATCTATCAACGAAGAGTTGGAATTGGATACTCGTATTGAAGGATGTCGTGTAGGTCGTAAGAAGTATATCCTCACCAGCATAAATGGAGGGAAGAAGCACTTCCCTGATCAGATCCAGCTTGTTGCTGATTTTGAATCAGTGGTAACTGATACACTTAAGCGCGTAATCTATTTGATCGCTCTTGCAGATCAGGATATTACACAAATTGTCGTTCTCAATAACGGTGTTGAAACGACATTTCATATCTCTGGTGATCCTGACATGGGAAGCTTCTATGCAGAGCTGGCTGAATATGAAAAGAAGTGTACGCAAGCTGCTAACACTCCCTCTACAGAACCTGAAGAAAAAGAAGAACAAGAGAAAAGTTTCTTCGACGGTATCTCAGAGATTAAATGGACTGAAGTTGCTACTGCTGCTGTTGGCGGTTTCTTGGCTGGTAGCCTTTGTCTTTATGTCTATAAGAAATTCAGTTAATTAAAGTTTGGGAGGATAACTAACTATAAAAAGGTTAGTCATCCTCCTTTCTTTCTTATAATTTATTTTTTTGTTTAGCTATTAATATTATGTAAAGAAACCTGGTACTTCCCTAACCTACTGAAATCATCTAATTGATATTGAAGCTTTCGCAGGTATTCTTTATATAAATAGGAGTCTGTAAAGAAAGACTCCTATTTATGCCTCACTTTATTTTTTATAACTAGTCTACATCTCTTGGATAAAGATATAGTATAGCTGGAGATTAACTACTATGAATAAAAAAGATTTAGAGGACTATAAAGCTTTAGCTAATGATTACTCAGTGATTATTAATAAACCCATTTACTCACTATCATTACTAGATAAGAATACTGCTTTAGTAGAACTTACTAACTACTGTATAGGTAAGTCTATCACAATTCCAGATAATAGGGAAGTCTTTCTACAGACTGTATTAGAAGAGATATTTAATGAGAACTCTTCTTTCATTACTTACCTTCGCTTAGCTTATAGTGATGTTAATGATTTCGTATCTTTAGTTACAGTAAATAAAAGTAACCTAGAGAACATTACTAGTGTTTTACAAAAAGCACTCTTTGCCATTAATAAATTCATTTATATCGAAGAAGCTATCCAAACCACTCTAACCGCTATTTCTCAAAAGTTAAAATGAATACTAAACAAGAAGACATTAAAGTTATTAAGAAAGAAACACATTACTTAGAAAATACCAAAACTCCTTTTAGCATTTTCCTAGAAGGATTGCTTGAGAAGGAAGAGGTGAGTGAAACAGATATTAATGATATCAAACTTTCTCTAAAAAACATTACTTTATTTACTATTAAGAATAAAGAACTCCTTACCTCTACGTACATTTCTGATTTTAGTGTAGATATTTATAGTTCTAGCTTTATGGAAAAACGTTTACGTTTAGAGGAGGGTAAATTAGATATCTCTAATAAAGAAGAAGTGAAAGCTTTCTTAAAACTCCTCGTCCTGGATTATAAGGTTCTTCGAGGTGTATTCTTAAAAGCAGGATGTATTATTAACATCTAGCAAAAGCAGATATTGGGAGTTCTTCGGAACTCCTAATTATGCTGTAAAAACTAGAGAGTAGATTATCTTAAGCTTATATTACTAAAGTACTGTGTACTTGACCAAAAAGAGGTTAAGGGAAAAAGAAACTATTTTTTTTTTTTTTGTATAAGAAATAAAGGAAATAGTATGTTAGAAGAACTATATTTTTTTATATGTTTTTTCGTAAACGCCCATTATTCTTAGCTGAATAATCTATTAGCCAAGAAAGGTTAAGGACAATGCATCTTTTTAGACTATTATTAAACGAACAAAACTTTAATCGTCCGTCTATAGAGATTGCCTTAGAACTTATCCATATTTCATCTGGTTGGAGAGGTGAGGAAAAATATGTTGAATTTGGTTTACCGGAAGTTTGTGATCCTCGACCAGATATCGACTATGATGCCAATACCTTTGCTCCAATTAAAGTGGATTTACGATACGATTCTAGGTTCTCTGGGACAACAGGCTTTCTCTATAGACGTCTTTCATTAGACGAGCTAATAGAGAGTCAAGAAGTTAAAGTATGGCCTGAACAATATCCTTTTAAAACAAGTGAAGTACTCGATCAAATTAATGAACAACTCCACACTCAAATGACGATGGAGGACTTGTTAGAGGTTCAGTATGATGAGCCAGGTAACTTTACTCTTTTTGCACATAACCATTCCTTAGTATGGACTGGTAAGAAAGCATTTAGAGCGATGAACCCAGGAGATCCTGAGTACTTATTCCCTACTAGAATCCTCTCAGGGTTCGTAGAAGTCAATCTTTAAGTAAGAAGAGGAATGTTATAAAATGCCTCAATCAACCCCGTATAAGGGTAAGAGTGTAGATAGAGTAGCAGCATTAATGAATGAGACAAACGAGACGGAATATGTCTTAAATGTTGACTTCACTCTTGGTCAGATGAGAATTGCTGCTGAGGCTGGTGGCAATACAGTGCTAGACTACAACAGTAATGTAGAAGGAAAGTTAAGTAGCTACGTTATTTATACTCGATTACCTATTAGTGTATTGAACAATAGAAGTGATCTTGATGTTGTCGATATTCCAACATTTCCTTTCACTACACATGAAGTATTAGATTTAATAAACGAAGCATTAGGTTTAGATCTTGAACCTTCTGAAGTTATTAACGAAACACATACAACACGATTACCAGATTATCCGTTGAAGGTAAATGCCAGCTCTTTAGCTTGGTTACCTTCTACGTATAGATTTAAAGCATTGCTGCCTGGCTCTATATTAGAGGAAGATGGCAGTCCATTATTAACAGAATATGGTACAGTTTTTGAACTAGAGTCCGCATAAACGGAGTATTATTACAATGGCTAAGATTTCAGAATTAGACCTCTTAACTGAACTAACCCCAGGAACTTTTGTTCCTGTGGTCGATTTAGTTGAAGTAGATAAAGAAAAGCAAAATAAACGCGCCTCTCCCGAAGTATTTAAAGGTCCTAAAGGTGACCAGGGTGAGCAGGGCGAACAAGGTATCCAAGGTATCCAGGGC